>Ga0315282_10001843_pt1 | contig 39618 bp, 40 predicted proteins | sample YL17G07_20_MG_FD_203693 | JGI IMG/M metagenome (GOLD analysis project Ga0315282, IMG submission 203693) | Sediment microbial communities from Yellowstone Lake, YNP, Wyoming, USA - YL17G07_20 | ecosystem: Environmental > Aquatic > Freshwater > Lake > Sediment | place: USA: Wyoming | collected...
CTGCTTCGCCACGACCCCACCTCCTTGGACTTGCGGCCACCTTCATCGCCGCTTCAGTTTTGTCCAAAGAAATTCGGGCCGCCCCAATCCTATACCAAATAACGGGGACGCGCACGAAACTTTTCATCCGCAAGCCACCCCATCATGCAAAGAGTCCCCCTTAAGAGGAATCGGTGACAGACCACACCAACTTGAGGCTTGACGGCAGGTGCTGGCGTGCGAAGCTGCGCGCATGACGGTATTCTGCGCCAGGCACCAGGGGCCGGGTTCGCCTCGGAGAAAAGGGGATATTCATCTTTTTGCAGGCGATAGGCGCTGCAAACTACCAGGCGCAGGCAGGTGAAGAGATGAATGTCCCCTTTTCCCCGTTGCCTTTTGCCCTCTTGTTTCGCAAGTTTCCGTTTGTCCGTAGTCGCCCTGAAGCAGCCCGCGAAAAGACAAATCTTCGTTCAAGTCGGGCCAATGCAGGCCGTACGGCGAAACCTCTATGCGGTTCAGTTGCCGGGAAGTGCCGTGGGCCAAACGGGGATTCCTTGCGACAGGGAACCGTACTTCGACACCACTCTCCATCGCCAAGACAATGTGCCCGTGCTTGTATTGGGCAGATTTCACAGTATCAACCACGGTGCTCATGCCATTTCTCCAGTATCAACTGCCGGTGTTCAACTGCAAGCCTCTGAGCACGTGACAGCTCACTCACCTTCATATTCTGCGATTCGCGCAACTCGACACCCTCCTCACGTTGAAGACGGCTTCACCGCTGCCGTACCGCACGTGAACGTGGATCGGGCGATGCTCATTGCTGTAGAACAGGAACCTGAATCCGTCCTTCTCGAACACTTTGGGCATTCCAGCCCCTCCACCCTTTTCTCCTGTTACCACATCACATTGGGCAGGTCAACGGTTTCCCCACACTCAGCCTGCCAGGGGTGCATGTCGCTGAGTGCGGGGCGTAAAGTGTAGCGCAGGCTTCCAGCCTGCATTTCCGCGCGTTCCGACGCCAAAGGCCACGAGCAGGCAAGATCCCTGCGCGGGTGGGCAAAGCGAACAAGAAGCTCTTCCCTGAGCGTTGAAAGCCATGTGCGCCGCCGGATGTTCCAGAGACGTGCCGAGGCATTGACGTCGCTCAACGAGCAGTGTTGCTCAAGGATGCGAACGCGGCAGGAGAAGCGTCTTGTGGCCTTTGGCCACCTGGTCGGACCACCCGCAAGCTGGCATGAGGCACCATCGAAGTGCGCCCCGTTGGGGCTTACGGTCAATTATGTGCCGGTTTCCAGGGCCTTCGGCCCTGGCTATTATAGGTTGGCCTTTCAGGCCAAGGAACTGCGCGCAAGCCCGGTGATGCAGCCGCAGCACTGTTCTAGCACGATTAGAGATTGCGTAGTCGGGGAGGCTGGTAGACTATAGCGGATGCCGGATAACGGATACCGGATGCAGAATAACGGATGCCGGACGGCGAGGTTGAAGGGTCACGGCGCTTGGGCGTCAATGAAATGGGACCGAGGAAAGGAACCATGCGAAGCATTGCCATCATTGCAGCACTGTGTGTTCTGACGCTTTCACTGCGGGGAGCTGAAGAGAAGATTCGCGGCGTGCTGGAGAAGACGGTGAAGCCCGGAGCGTGCGCGCAGATCACGGACGCTCTGGCGGACGTCTACTACGTCACGAAGAGCGACGAGGCCGAGAAGGCCGTGGCGCAATACGTGGGCAAGACCACGAAGGTCGTCATCACGGGCACGGTCGAGACCAAGGAAGGCGACCCTGCGTTCTTCTTCAACTTGAAGGCGGTCGAGGCGTACGCGCCCAAGATGCCGCCTCCCCCACCCGCGCCCGCGATCTCGAACGCAACGGCAAGCGCCACGACAGGCCAGCCGTTCAACTACCAGATCACGGCCGCGAACGGCGCGACGAGCTACACCGCGGCGGGCTTGCCCGCAGGACTGGCCGTGAATGCCACAACCGGAGCCATTACGGGCACGCCGACAGCAACGGGCACGTTCAACGTCACCATGGGCGCCACGAACGCCGGTGGCGAGGGAAAGGGTACGTTGACTCTGACCGTGAGCGCGGAGGCGCCGAAGACCGAGCCAAAGGCCGATACGAAGACTGAGCCGAAACCCGAGCCTAAGGCTGAGGCCAAGACCGAAACGAAGCCCGAGGCGAAGACTCCGGCCAACAAGTAAAGAAGGTTACAGGTTACAGGTTAACAGCACGGAGAGACTGCACGAAGTGCGTTTCTGGACACGCTGAGGGGAAGGCTGCAGGTTTCTGGTTACAGGTTTCAGGTTAACGGCACGGAGAGACTGCACGAAGTGCGTTTCTGGACACGCGCGGGAGCGGCGAAAGATCGGCGGTATGGTGCGAGATGAGGGTCGGCGAGCGGATTCGCAAGGCGTTGGAGGAGCACGTCTACCAGTCGGCGCTCTGGAAGTCCGTATTCCGCCATGGGTATCCTGACAGCGACCGGAACCGGGTGCTGGTGGTGCTCTCGAACGTCTTCCTGCACCTACACCCGACGCAGGTTGCCGGCCACGCCGTGCGGCTCCGGTACACGTGGTGCATGGGCGGGCTGGCGGCGTTCCTGTTCCTGCACCTGACGGTCTCCGGCGTGTTCCTGATGTTCTACTACCGGCCCACGCCGGAATACGCGTACGCGGACATGATGGCGCTGCGGGAAGACGTGCCGCTGGGGATGTTCATGCGGAACGTCCACCGCTGGGCAGCGCACGCGATGGTGATCGTGGTGTGGCTGCACATGCTGCGGGTATTCCTGACGGGGTCGTACAAGAGGCCGCGCGAGTTCAACTGGGTAGTGGGGGTGGCGCTGCTGACGCTGACGCTGCTGCTGTCGTTCACCGGCTACCTGCTGCCGTGGGACCAGATCTCCCTGTGGGCGGTGACGGTGGGCTCGAACATGGTGGGCGCCACCCCAATTGTGGGAGCCGACGGGCCCGGGTCGTCGCTCCTGCACTGCGGCAGCACCCAACTCATCCATCCCAATAACGACATCCGGTTCCTGCTACTGGGCGGTTCGTCGGTCGGACCGGCGGCGCTGGTGCGGTTCTACACGCTGCACTGCGTCTTCCTGCCGCTGCTGACCGTCATCCTGATGTCGGTGCATTTCTGGCGCGTCCGCAAGGACGGTTTCAGCGGGCCGTTGTAGGGGATCGAGCGAGGCGGTGAGCGTGGGACCGCAAGCGTTGCAGCCGTTCTTCAAGCTGGTGAACTGGCTCTGCCAACCGGTGGTGTTCTACACCGTGCTGCTCGCGGTCTTCTTCGCCGCGCTGGCCTGGCGCAGGATCCTGGTGAGACGGCGCGTGGCCATCGCCATCCTGACGGCGGCACTCGTCTTCATCGGCGTCAGCGCGTTCAGCCCGCAGTTTCTGAGGGAAGCAGCCAAGGCGGACAACGTGGCGCTGTGGGCGCTGGTGTTCCTGACGGGCCTGTGCCTGTGGGCCGGGTTCCACCAGGCGGTGCGCAACGACGAACGGAGGAAAGCAGGGCTGCAGCCGGAGGAATCCGAGGCGGCTCAACGGGAACTGCAAGTCTGGCCGCATCTGCTGTACCTGGAGCTCATCGTCGCGGCGTTCGCAGTGGCGCTCCTGTGCTTCTCTAGCGTGGGACTGGAGGCGCCGCTGGAACAGCCCGCCAATCCGGCGAACAGCCCCAACCCGGCAAAGGCGCCGTGGTACTTCGTGGGACTGCAGGAGCTTCTCGTGTACTTCGATCCGTGGATCGCGGGCGTGCTGCTGCCGGCGATGACCGTGACGGGGCTGATGTGCCTGCCGTATTGCGACCCCAACCCCGAGGGCGTCGGGCACTTCAGCTTCGAGCGCCGCAGGTTCGCCATCGCGACGTACCTGTTCGGCTTCCTGCTCATATGGGTGGCGCCGATCCTGGTGGGCACGTTCCTGCGCGGGTCGAACTGGGCTTTCTTCGGGCTGTACGAACCGTGGGACACGCACAAGGTCGTCGCCACGGGGAGCATCAACCTGTCGCAGTTTTTCTGGCAGGACGGCATGCGCCTCGTGACCGGACAGCCGCGTGCCCTGGAATCGCTGCACTGGCTCGTGCGGGAAGCGCCGGGACTCATCCTGCTGGCGGCGTACTTCACCGTGGCGCCGTGGCTGGGGTCGAAGGTCTTCAAGAACGCGTACCGGACACTGGGTTTCGTGCGCTACTCCATCGTTGCGCTGCACCTGCTTGTGATGTTTGCGGTGCCGATCAAGATGTACCTGCGCTGGGCACTTGGCCTGAAGTACATCGTCTTCGTGCCGGAGTATTTCTTCGACGTGTGACAGGCGGGCAGCTCAATACGCGCGCAGGTGCCGCACCAGTTTCCACATACCCAGGATCTCGGTGCGCTGAACCGTCTGGTCGGGGTAGTTGCTGTTCAACGGCACCAGACGCACAATGTCCGGTTCAGGGAATTCCACGCGCCGGAACGTGCCGCCTCCCCCTGTTATGACAAGGGCGAAATCCCCAGGCTTGACCTCGGGGGCACCCGCATAGACCACCACCTCGCCGGCGCGGAAACTATCCAGGCCGTCCCCCTGCATCGAGTCCCCATGGACCCGCAGCGCGAAGTGCCGCACGCTCGCGCCTGGCGTCCCAAGCGGCGGCAGTTGCATGACCAGTTCGTAGCGCCCCTGTGGCTCGCCGTTCGCCCCAACGTGCACTGGGTAGCCGCTCGCGGTGTCCAGCAGGGGCACAGCAACCAGCTTCCCCGACATGAGCAGGGCGGAATGCTTGGGTCCCAATGAGGCAGCCCACTTGCGTTCGACTTCCTGGACCTTGCTCTCGCTGTAGAACTCCTCCATGGCCACGCCAAGAGCTTTGGCGATCTTGTCCAGTGTTGCCGGCCGGGGCGTGACCAAGCCGTTCTCGATCCGCGACAGGTTGGGTTGCTTGAGCCCGGTCAGCAAAGCCAACTCGGACTGCCGCATGCCCTTCTCCTGCCGTATGAGGTGAACAACACGACCGACATAACGGTGCATCGGCGAAAGAGACATCTGTGAATCTCCTTCAGTAAGTATAAACGGTTATTCCAATAATTGCAAAATGCAGTTCAGTTATTTCTAGGCAGCAGCCGCCTACCTCGTTACAGTATTCACAATGTTATCACGACGCCTAAGTCTTCCCTCCGCAATCAGTTGTATCGCTTCTGGGTACAGCTCGCGTTCAGCAGCCTGCACCCGGGCCGCCAACGACTCGACGGTATCGCCCGCCGTTACGGACACTGCGCGTTGCGCAATGATCGGCCCGTGGTCGTACTCGGCATCTACGAAGTGCACTGTACAGCCCGTCACTTTGCATCCGGCGCGGAGCACTGCTTCATGCACATGGTGCCCATAGAAGCCTTTCCCGCCGAAGGCCGGCAACAACGCCGGATGGACGTTGACCACACGGCCCTCGTACCCCGTCGGAATCCGCAGGCGCGACATGAAACCGGCGAGGCACACCAAGTCCGGCTTGTGGGGAGTGATCGCGCCAAAGACCGCGGCTGAGAACTCGTCCGTTTCCTTGTGCTTCCGGCGTTCGACAACCAGCGCCGGAACGCCCCGCCGCCGGGCGCGTTCAAGCCCATACGCGTCCGCGCGACTGCTCACAACGACCACGATGTCAACACTCAGTTTCCCGGCGTCGCGTTTCTCGAAGAGGTTCTCCAGCGTCGTCCCCGAACCGCTCAACAGCACAGCCACCCGCAGGTTTGCCACCGCCGGCCTCCCCGAATCCCACGCTCCACTGCACGGCGTCCACTATCGGCTGACGCCCGATATTATTTTACCATACTGCGCGCCCGCTTCCATGCGAGCCACTGCGGCGGCATACTCCGGCAATGGGAAAACCTTGTCAATGACAGGCCTGATCTGCTTGTCCTCCGCGGCGCGCACCAGTTGGCGCATGTCCTCCATGCTCCCCATGGCTGTAGGCGACAACGGACAACTGACAAACGCCCAACGTGCCGATACTGTGTGGAGGATGACGCACTCGGGCAAGCACTCACTGCGCCGCGCCTCCCTGGCGCTCATCGTCGGCGTCGCGTTGGCGCTGCTGTTCACGCATGGCCGTACGCGCCAAGGCCCCATTTCCCTGCCCCCTGCCGGCAGACATGCGCCAGTGCCAGCCGGCAGGGCGCGCATCACCAAGATCGTTGACGGCGACACCGTACACGTGCTCATGGCCGCCGAAGGCGGCGCCGCCCCTGAGGAAGTGAAGGTGCGGCTCTTCGGCATCAACGCGCCGGAATTACACCCGCGCCCGGGAACGCGAAAGGAGGATTTCACCGTCGAGCCGTGCGCTCAGGAAGCCGCCGATCTCCTCGCCTCGTTGTGTCCGGAGGACAGTGTCGTCGAGATCACAACCTTCGGCCCCGACAAATACGGCCGTACCTTGGCCGTTCTGCGCACGGCCAACGGAAGAGACGTGAACAGAGCGCTGCTCGAAGCCGGCCTGGCAAAGGCTTATTTTCTTGGCGGCAGCAAAAAAGATCCCCTGCGCCTTGACTATGAGCGCGCGGAAGGGAAGGCGCGCGACGCCGGACTCGGCATCTGGAAGTAGGCGCTATCGGACACGCGCGCACTCACAGCAACGCCGGCTTCGTGTTGGCCGAAGCGGCCAGTTCTGCCAAGCTGCGCTCAACATTGTACTGTGAGTACTTGCCGGGACACTCGGGACCCATGACGTAGTCCACGATCTTCTGCTGCAGTTCCGGTCCCCACGGCTCGGTCTTCAGGTTCAGGTGCGCCACAGTGCGTGCGCTATAGGGACACAGCCAGGCGCCGCTGGGATCGCAGAGGTGAAAGCGCGGATCGTTTGCCACCAGATTTGAGACCTTGGATCGGTCGCCGCCGGCTTCCGTAATCTCCTGCACCGGCTTCGCCCCGTTGATCGGGTCCTGCTGGTAGCTCGCGCACTGTCCGAAGTGCTTGAGCGCCTCGGGAACGAACCAGTTCATCTCCGCGTCGGAGCCGTCCCAGTTCTTCAGCAAGACTTCTGTTTTCTGCATGCAGTACGGGCAGACCCACTCCCCTTTGGGCGCCGCAAACCTGAAGTTCGGAGCTTCGGCGATGCGCATGGACACCGTAATGCGCACCAGTTGCTCATAGCTCTTCATCTGCGCTTTGATGCCCTGCTTCTGCAGTTCAGGCTGGCTCAGCAGATGGTCTTTGATGGCTTGGCACTTCAGCAGCGTCAGGCTCGAACCGTTCCAATCCGGCGCCACCACACGCCTGCCCGTGTACGGGCATAACCAGTCGCCCCCCAGCGGCCTGATGACTACTCGCGGGTCGCCTGGATCCAGCATCTGCGGAAGCACTTCAGCCAGCGGCTTGCCCCCACTGAAGACATCGGTGATCTTCTTCAACTTCCCTGAAACCGTACTCACCCAGTCTGCCATGCGTCCCTACCCCCTTCACCAGCCAAGCCGAGCCATCCAGCGCAGCACTATCCTACCCACGGCACCCGAAAATGCCAACAAAGGAAACCAGTGAGCCTCCCGCCCCCTGTGCACCTTGTAGCAGCACCTTGTGTGGTTGTACCGGAAAGCCCGCCCACGTCTGCATTAAGACCCAGTTGCCCCCGGCCCCGGACTTCACTGGCGCGCATCCCCCGCCCCGCGCGCTACGACCTCGGTCAGCCAGGCGCGGAGCGTTGGCTCCAGCGGCTCAAGCCGCTGGGCTTCGCGGGGCCGAAGCCAGCGGGCCTCCGCCACTTCCTCGGGGTGTGGTAAGAAATCCAATCGCAAATCGCAAATCCAAAACCTAGAATCCCGGCATGCGCGTCTCGGTCGTGATCCCCACCTGCGACGCTGGGCCGCCGTTCGCGGCCCTCCTTGACCGGCTCCACGCGCAGAAGCCCCAGCCGCCGGACGAGATCGTCATCGTTGATTCCGGCTCCAAGGACAATACGTGCAGACTCGCCGCCGCCGCGGGCGCGCGTGTGGTGGAGTGGAATGAGCCTTATGACCACGGCCTGACGCGCGATGCGGGCATCTCCGCGGCCACCGGCGACATCATCGTTCTCACCGTCCAGGACGCGCTGCCTGCCGCCGACGACTGGATCGCTCGCCTGGCTTCCCACTTCAATGACCCCGCAGTCGCCGGCGTCACCTCACGCCAGGTTCCGCCGCCCGATGGCCCGCTCGAACTCCAGATCAAGGCGCGCCTCGATACGGATTCCGGCAACGCGCCCGTCCGCATCTCGCTGCTGGACCATCCCGGCTATGCGCAGTATACGCCGCTTGAGCGCCTGGAACTGTGCCGCTTCGACAACGTCTGCGCCGCTCTGCGCCGCTCGGTGTGGGAGCAGATTCCCTTCGGCGCGTGCCGCTACGCGGAAGACTACCAGTGGGCGCGCCGCGTCCTCGAAGCAGGCCACACCCTTGTCCGCGATCCTTCCGCGCCCGTCATCCACGCGCACCGCCGCAGCTTCATCTACGAATTCCGCCGCGCGCTCCTGGACGCGTGGGTATTGGACGAAACCTTCGGCTACCGTTACCGCCTGCGTGACAGACTCAACCGCGTGACGGCGCTGACGCAATCCGAAGCGGCCGGCCCCAAGCCCGGCCTGGGCGCGCGTCTTGCCGCTGCGCGCACCTACGCCGCTCACGCCTTCGCGCGAATGCTGTACAACTGCTATCGCGTCGCACTTAAACCCCTCGGCATCGGGCAGAAGACACTGACGTGGCTGACCAACGGGATATGACCCGTTATCTCTGGAACCCGATCTTCCCCTTCGCCTTCGCCTCCGGCAGATCCATCAACTGGCGAATCGCTTCGAAGACAACAGCAAACTGCCGGTCATACTTCCCCTCCAAGGCGTCGAGCTTGCGCGCCAGGTCCTTGTGCGCTGCCAGGATGCCACGCAATCGCACGAAGGCCCGCATGATCTCTACGTTGACCCGTATCGCGCGCGAGCTGCGCAGTACGCTGGACAGCATTGCCACGCCCTCCTCCGTGAAGGCGTACGGCCGGTACTTCGGATTACCCCCACGCTTCAAGGTCACAGATTGTGACCTTAAACTCACAGCGTCCGCACCGTTCAAGGTCACAAATTGTGACCTTGAAGCGAGGGCTTCGCTCCAGGTAAGCTGGAACATGAAGTCCTGTGGGAACCTGTCACGGTTACGCCTGACGGACTGATTCAGCACTTTCGCCGGCACGCCATAGAGAATCGCCAAGTGCCGGTCCAGCATCACCTTCTGCCCGCGCACCAACAGGATGCATTGCTCTATACGCGTTGCTGCGACAAGCGTCGTGTTCCCCGGCTTCCTTTCCTGCCTCGGCATCGTTCGTCCTCAGTATCCAGCCACAGCGCCCGGTCGTCGCCGTTTGAGGTCACAAGGCGTGACCTCAAGTCCACCTACAGCGCGCCCTTGGTGGACGGCACGCCCGTCACGCGCTCGTCGCGCTCCAAGGCCTGCCGCAGTGCGCGCGCGAAAGCCTTGAAGGTGGCTTCGATCATATGGTGGCAGTTGCGGCCGGAGCGGATTTCCACATGCAACGTGCTGCCGCTGGCGTTGGCGAAAGCGCCGAGGAAGTCCTCAAGCAGTTCCACATCGAACGTCCCGACCTTGCCTTTGCCGAGCCGTTCGCCGCCCACGAGTTGGAGATGTGCGCGGCCTGATAAGTCAATCGTCACCTGCGCCAGCGCCTCGTCGAGCGGCACACTGGCATACCCGTAGCGCCGGATGCCGGCTTTGTCGCCCAGCGCTTTCGCCACCGCCGAACCAATCGCGATCCCCGCGTCTTCCACCGTGTGGTGATCGTCAACGTGCGTATCGCCTCTGCACGCAACCGTCAGGTCGAGCGCGCCGTGTTTGCCCAGCGCGTTCAGCATGTGATCGAAGAAGCCCACGCCGGTCGCGATCTGGCAGCGGCCCGCACCGTCAAGGTTCACCGTGACCGCAATGTCGGTCTCCTTGGTCTTGCGCTGGATAACCGCGGTGCGCGGCGCCTTCGAGCCTTGCGTTTTGCGTCTAGCCACGTCCCAGGTACTCCTTCAGAGCCGCCAGCAGCGCATCCACTTCGGCATCGGTGCCGACCGAAACGCGCACGCCGTCGTCCAAGAGCCTCGCTGGGAAGTATCGGATCAGAATGCCCCGCTCCTTAAGGAATCGGTACGCGCCCGCCGCCGTGGCCGCGTCCTTCATCCGCGCGAAGATGAAGTTCGACTGGCTGGGCACAACGTCCAGGCCAAGCGCCGCCAGCGCGCCGCTGAGCCGCTCGCGCGTCGCCCGCACCTTCTTCACGTTCGCGGCCGTCCACGCCGTATCCCGCAGCGACGCCGCGCCCGCCACGATTGCCAGGCGGTCGAGGTTATAGCTGTCCTTCACCTTCCACAGGCCCGACACGATCCGCGCGCTGCCATACAACAGCCCCAGCCGCATGCCCGCCAGGCTGTGGCTCTTCGAGAACGTGCGCAGCACCACGACGTTGTCGAGTTCCTTCGCCAGCGCCAGGTTGTCGCTGTCGGCGAACGGCACGTACGCTTCGTCAACCGCCAGTACGCCGTCGCGCAGGCTGCGCGCCAGTTCCGTCAGTTGCGCCCGCGAATACGTCGTGCCGGACGGCGAATTCGGCGACGCCACGAACACGAGCTGCGCGCCGCAGCCGAAGAGCTGCCGCGGCAGGTTGAAGTCGCGGTCGTAGTCGAACGCCAGGATTCGCGCCCCCTGCGCATGCGCCAGCGTCTCGTACAGCACGTATGTCGGGTACGAGTATGCGATCGCCTGCCCCTCGCCGACAAAGGCGCGGCACAGCATCGCCAGCAGTTCGTCCGACCCGTTGCCGTGCAGAATCTGCTCCATCGGGAAGCCGAACACGTCGGCCGCAGCCTGCCGCAACGCCAGCGCTTTCGGATCGGAGTAGAGCCGCAGCCGCTCGCCGCCGCCGGCCAGTTCCGCCTGAATCGCTGCCGCGACCTTCGGACTGGGCGGATACGGGTTCTCGTTCGTGTTCAGCTTGATGACCTTCGTCCCCGGCGCGGGCTGCTCGCCGGGCACGTAGGGAACCATAGCTTCAATGTTGGGCCGGAATCTCACCATGCTTGCTCTTGGCTGTTAGCTATTGGCTATTGGCTATTGGCTATTGGCAGCACCGCGCGCACACCGCCAATAGCTAATAGCTGGTAGCCAATAGCCGCTGTTATTGGCACCCGCAGAAGCGCAGGTCCATGTCCTTGGCCGCCTTCGTCTCATCCACTTTGCCGACCGGCGCGGTGTGCGGCGCGTTGATCACCACCTCCGGCGTCGCCAGGGCCTCGGCGGCGATCGCGAGCATCGCGTCGCAGAAGGCGTCGAGCGTCGCTTTGCTCTCCGTCTCCGTCGGCTCGATCATGATCGCTTCCTTCACCACCAGCGGGAAGTAGATTGTAGGCGGATGGTAGCCATAATCAATCAGCCGCTTGGCAATATGCAGCGTACGCACGCCCTTGGCCAGCATCTCCTCCGTCGGCTGCAGGACAAACTCGTGCATGCACGGCGACCGCATGGGCCGGCGATAGACCTTCTCGAGGCGGCTCAGCACATACGCCGCGTTCAACACCGCGTGCTTGCCGACCTCCGGCAACCCGTCGCTGCCGTTCTGGCGCATGTACGCGTACGCTCGCACCAGCACGCCGGCGTTGCCCTGGAAGGAACCCACGCGCCCGATGGACTGCGGTCGGTCGCAGGAGAGTTCGTAGCCCTCCCCCACCCGCTTCACGTACGGCACCGGCAGGAACGGCCGCAGGCGCGCCTTCACGCCCACCGGCCCCGACCCCGGCCCGCCGCCGCCGTGCGGCGTCGAGAACGTCTTGTGCAGGTTCAGATGCACGACGTCGAAGCCCATGTCGCCGGGCCGAGCCACGCCCAGAATCGCGTTCAGGTTCGCGCCGTCGTAGTAGAGCAGTCCGCCGGCGTCGTGGACCTTCTTCTGGATCGCGCGAATCTGCCGCTCGAACAGGCCCAGCGTGTTGGGGTTCGTGAGCATCAGCCCCGCGACGGTGTCGTCCAGCGCGCGCTCCAACCCCGCGACGTCCACTTCGCCCTCATCTGTCCCAGGAATGGGAACGATCGTGTAGCCGCAGATCGCGGCGCTCGCGGGGTTCGTGCCGTGAGCGGCCGTGGGGACGAGCACCTTCTTGCGCTTCGTGTCGCCGCGCGAATGGTGGTAGGCCTTGATGAGCATCATGCCCGTCACCTCGCCGTGCGCGCCGGCCAGCGGGTTGAGCGTCACTTCGTCCATGCCGGTGATCTCGCTCAAGCCCCGCTCAAGATCGTACAGCATCTCCAGCATGCCCTGCACGGTCGCCGCCGGCTGCAGCGGGTGCAGCGCGCCGAAACCCGGCTCGCGCGCGACCGCCTCGTTGATCTTCGGGTTGTACTTCATGGTGCACGAGCCGAGCGGGTAGAACGTGCTGTCCACGCCCACCTGGCGCTTGCACAGCGCCAGCACGTGCCGGACGAACTCGAGTTCGCTCACTTCCGGCAGGTCGGGCGGTGTGCTGCGCAGCAGCTCGCTCGCTACAATCTGCGACGCACTCAGCGCGCCCGCGGGATCTCCCGCGGGAAAATAGTTCTGGCCCCGCCCCTTGTGCGACTTCTCGAAGATCAGTTCCATGGTTTGCCGTCTATCCGTCGCGCCGCGTCACTGTCTCAGTGCTGACCACAACTACAGGGACACGACACCCGCCGTTGCTCGGCCCCTTCCGGTCAACCGCTGCCGGCTGAAGCCGGCTGCCGCGTCACACCACCGCCTTCTCAGGTCTGCGCCCCTCCCCTCGCAGCAGCAGCACAATCTGGTCCGCCACGCCCAGCACCACGCCGGCCACGGCGCCCAGAATCAGGCCGAACGCGCCGCCAACCGCCGCTCCTTGTGCCGCGATGCTCTTATTCGGGCTGACGTTGATGCTGGCCGAGGCTTCCTTCTTGACCCCAACGCCATCGTCCGGCGCTCGCTCGAGCTTCCTGTCCTTCGCCAGGTCCTGAGCCGATACGCCAAAGATGACGTTCATCGAATTGGGCACGGCGTAGCCAAGCAACCCGCCGACCGCCGCTCCGAACACCGCGGCGGCGCAGATCGTCAAACCCAGCACCAGAAAGAAACGTGTGAAGTTCATGGACTGCCTCCAGCGGCGAAACGCCGCGCAGCGCAAGTGTTTGCGTTACTCGAGGACGTGGACGTACGCCTCGAGCTCCTCTTCCGTCCTCTTCTCCGTCACCGCCACCAGGACCTGGTTCGCTCGCGCCGCGTCGTACCTGCCCAGGTCCAGCCCGCCCAGAATGCCCGCCTGCAGCAGCCTCTCCAGCACAAGCCCCGCGGGCTTGTCCGTCTCGAAGACGAACTCGCTGAACACCGGGTACTCCGGCACGCGCACTCCCTTCGCGCCGCGCAGCTTGCGGCGCAGCAGGTCCGTCTTGGCCACGCACAACTCACCGGCGCGCCGCAACCCCTCGCGCCCCACGCAGCTCATGTAGAAGTGGGCCATGACCGCGCACAACGCGCTGTTGGTGCAGATGTTGCTCGTGGCTTTCTCGCGCCGGATGTGCTGTTCGCGCGCCTGCAGGGTGAGCGTGAACGCGCGATTGCCTTTCACGTCCACGGTCTGCCCGACCAGCCGGCCCGGCATGCGGCGCACCAGTTCCTTCGTGCACGCGACATACCCGAGGTACGGCCCGCCGTACTGCAGCGGCACGCCCAACGCCTGGCCTTCGCCGCAGACGATGTCCGCGCCCAGACTCCCTGCCGGCTGCAGCAGCCCGAACGCGAAGGGATCCGACACCGCCACCAGCAACGCGCCGGCCTTGTGCGCCGCTTCCGCCACGGCCCCGATGTTGTCCAGCGCGCCGAAGAAGTTCGGGTAGCCGACAACAACCGCCGCTACCTGATCGGACACGCCCTCCGCCAACCCCTGCAGGTCACTGCGGAACTCACCCGCCGCCGACGGGATGATCCGCCGCTCCACGCCCTGCATGCGCAGGATGGTCTCGACAGTCTGGAGGTAGTGCGGGTGGAGTGCGCCGTCGAGCAGCAGCCGGTCGCGGCCCGTGTGCCGCAAGGCCATCTCGCAGGCCTCGACCGCCGCCGTTGCGCCGTCGTACAGGCTGGCGTTGGCCACGTCGCAGCCGCACAGCGACGCCATCATGGTCTGGTATTCGTAGATCAACTGCAGGATGCCCTGGCTGATCTCCGGCTGGTACGGCGTGTACGCTGTGAACAGTTCGCCGCGCAGCACCAGTTGGTCAACCACAGGCGGAATGAAGTGGTCGTAGGCGCCCGCGCCGAGAAAGCACACCAGTTCCGTGGTCGGCCGGTTCCTGGCCGCGCGGCGCGCCATTTCGGCCGCCAATTCCATCTCGCTCAGACCCGCGGGCAGGTTCAGCGGGCCGCTCTTGAGTTCCGCGGGAAGGTGCGCAAACAGGTCGTCCAGCGTGCGTGCGCCAACGGCCTGGAGCATGGCGTCGCGTTCAGCCGCCGTGTGGGGAACGTAGGTCATCGTGTTGCGTTACGCCTCGCTTATCAGCGCCGTGTAGGCTTTGTCGTCGAGCAGTTGCTTGAGTTCGTCAGGCTGGCTGAGTTCGATCTTCACCATCCAGCCCGCGCCATAACAGTCCTTGTTGATCGTCTCCGGCGTCTTCACCAAGTCGCTGTTGACGGCGAGCACCTTGCCGCTCAAGGGGCTGAAGACGTCGCTGGCGGCCTTGACCGATTCGATCACGCCCATCGTCTTCATCTGCTGCACGGCCGCGCCGGCTTTCGGCAGCTCGACGAAGACGATGTCCCCCAGTTGGGTCTGCGCATGATCGGTTATCCCGACCACCGCCGTGTTGCCCTCGATCTTCACCCACTCATGTTCCTTGGTATACTTCAGACCCGCCGGAACTTTGCTCATTCCCGTGTCCTCTCCCTTCCGGATTCACGCCTTCACCGGCTTGTAGAACGGTCTGGCGACGACTGTAGCGTCCAGTTTCGTGCCGCGCACGGCGATCTGCAGCGCCGTCCCGACAGCGGCTGCGCACGGCTCCACCAGCGCCAGTGCAACCGCCGCGCCCACGCTTGGTCCGTACGTGCCGCTGGTCACCGTGCCAACCTGCCTGCCGTGGCTTTCCACCGGGTGGCCGGCGCGCGCCGGCTGCCGCCCGGACAGCTTCAGCGCCGCCAGCGCACGCGGCACGCCCTGTTCTTTCTGCCGGCGCAGCACTGCCACGCCGAGGAATTCCTTGTCGAGCGACACGGCCCAATCGAGGCCCGCTTCCAGCGGCGTGATGTCCGCGGACAGTTCATGCCCGTATAGCGGCAGGCAGCATTCCAGGCGCAGCGTGTCGCGCGCGCCCAGCCCGCAGGGCAGCATGCCCAGCGGCTGACCGGCCTGCATGAGCGCGTCCCACATCTTCAGCGCATCGTTCTTCGGGAAGAACAGCTCGACGCCGCACGGCTCCCCCGTGTAACCGCTGCGCGAGACCACGCTGGGAATGCCCGCCACGTCCGCCCTGGTCATGCGGAAGCGTTTGAGTTTCCGGAACTCCGCCTTCGCGAGGCGCGCCAGAATCTCGAACGTCTTCGGGCCCTGCAGGTCCAGCTTGTACGCGTCGGTCTGGAGATCTTTCAGCGCCGCATTCTTGAGATTGGCGCCGATGTGCGCGGCATCGCCCTGGAACGTGCCGGCATTCGTGACGATGAAGTACCTGGCTTCCGCCTCCCGGAAGATGACCAAGTCGTCAATCACCGTCCCGCGTTCGGTGGTCAGGAGCGTGTAACGTCCCTGGCCGTCCTCCATGCCGGCGAGGTCCCGGCTGACAAGACGCTGCAGGCTCTCCAGCGCGCCCGGACCCTCGACCAGCAGTTGCCCCATGTGCGCCGTGTCGAACAGCCCGGCCGCGCTGCGCGTCGCGGTATGCTCCCGCAGGATGTGGGCGGGGTATTCGAGCGGCATGTCCCAGCCGCCAAAGTCAATGACCTTGGCGCCCAGCGCCAGATGCGTCTGGTACAACGCGGTCCGATTGGCCATAGGCCGTTTCTTACGTTCACTGTAATGGAAATCAAGCGACGATATTGGATGCTACTTGTTCTCGGGAGACGGCACAAGCTGCCGCAGGTCTTCCTTGGCCTTCTTGGCAATCTCCGGATCGGGGTTATTGGCCAGGTCGGTGAGCACGGTGCGCGCCTCGGCGAGATTGTGCATCTGTTTCAGGCACTCGACCAGGTTCTGGCTGCGCAGCGCCTTCATGCCCTCGTGCTTGGTGCCCGCAATCCCTTCGCGGTAGTACGGCACGGCCAGCTCGGGCTTGCTTTGAAGACACAGCACGTTCGCCAGTTCGAACTTGCAGAGCGCGTGCAACTCAGGTTCGCCCCGCCCCGGCTTTGTCAGCAGGACCGCGGTGCGCAACATGCGCTCGGCCATGTTCAGCACCTCCGTGCGCTCGGCCCCCTGGTAACTCTGCGCCGCCGAGTAGACGCCGTTCGCGGCCTGGCGGAGCAGTTCGGCCCGCCCGCCGTAAGCGTCAAAGAACTTGCCGTACGTCTCCCGCACGCCTTCCAGGTTGTGCATCCGCAGCCGCAGCCGCAGCAGTTCGATGTAGGCCTGCGGCAGAAGCGGCGTGTTGGGCACGGCAGCGATGTGCCGCAGCAGCAAGGCCTGCGCACGCTCGTACTTCTGCTCCTGGATGTAGTTCTGCACCATCTGGTACACCGTCACCCATTCCGTGACGTTCTTGCCCGTCACCAGTTCCTGCTGCTGTCTCAGGATGTTCGCGAATTTCAGGACATCCTTGGTGGGCCAGTGGGTCTTCCGCTTGATCTCTTCGTTGAGCCGGTTGGCATCCTCGGCCCGCAAGCGCGTCTCCAGCGCGCGTTCCTCGACCTTCATCTCCGGCGGAAACTCCAGCGGCGTGACAGCGACCTGCAGCGCCTTGGCGTAGACCTCGGCCGCCTCGTCCAGTTCGTCGTTCACGAACAGGTAGTGGCCCAGATCCATATAGTGCCGTACGCACTGCTTCTCCTTGTCCACGTTGCTCCGCAGCATGGCGAGGATAATGTCCTCCAGGCCGAAGTCCTTGAACTCCAGCGGCGGTCCCGGCTTGACCTCGATGCGCTGGATGCACGGCCTGAAATTCGTCTTGCGGACCACCAGTTCGTGCACGCCCACGGGGATACCCGAGCGCTGCAGCGGCGTGTGGCCGATCAACTCGCCATCGAGGAGCACTTCCGCGCCGCGCGGCTTGATCTGCACCGCCAGCGAACCGGTGCCGTTGGGGGTCAGCGTCTCGCGGACTGCCAAGCCGTCCCGCGTCACCTGGACAGGCCGCGCCAGCGTCACATAGCCTTCCTTCTCAAAGCGCAGGCCATAGCTGCCGCAGGCCAGGCCGCTCAAGGCCACCGGCGTGGCGCCGGCAACGCGCCCGTTCACGAATACCGTCGCTCCGGGCGGCTCAGTCTGCACCGTGACCGCCGTGCCGAAGCAATACGCATGGATGGTCACCAGCGCAGCGGCCGCCGCCAGACAGCCAAGCAGGACCTGCAGCCACGCGAGCCGCGACAGACGGGACGCCCCAACGGCCGCGCCGCTCCGCGCGCTGCCGCTCGGTCCGGCCCCCGGTGTTGATGCCGGCGTTCCGCCGTCGCTCATCGCCGCTTCTCCGGTTTGCGCGCTTCTATCCTGGCCTTGTCAGCCGCAACGTAGATCAGCCCCGTGTTGGCGCTTTCCCGGATGCTTGCCCGCGCGCTCTTCTTCAGCTTCTCGTACAACACTTCCGCCTCCGGGATGCGCTCGGCCTTGCGCAGCGCATCAGCCAGCCGCAGGTAGCGTTCTTCCTTCGCTTCCACGTCCCGGGTGGCGGCAATGGACTCCTGGAACAGCGTGATCGCTTCCTTGGGCCGCCCCTGGTAGTTGACGACCGTGCCGACGTCGAAGAGACACTGCGCGCGCGCGACGGGTTCCTTTGCAAGCTCCAACGCGCGCCGCAACGCCAACTCCGCCATGTCCAGCACCTGCACCTTGCCCTTGGGGCTCATGCGGTCGTGGTACGGGTAAATGGTCTCACCGCAGACGCGCAGCGCCGGTTCGTTGTCCTGAAACAGGGCGCGGAACTTGTCGAAGGCTTCCCGTGCCTGCGCCAGGTCGCGCTGCATCAGGTTCGCTTCGATGAGCGCGGTGTAGGCCTGGGCCACCGAGGGCGACTGGGGCGCGGCGGCGATGTGGTCCTTATAAAGCTGGATGGCCTTGTCGAAGTTCCGGCTGCGGAGGTGCATGCGCGCCGCCGTCTCGATCCACGTCCAGGACGCCACGTTCTTCTGGCTCAGGAGCTGCTGTGCCTGCTCGAGTTTGTTCCGGAAAGCATTCGTGTCCTTGCGCGGCCAGTTGCGGTGCTTGTCCAGTTCCTTGAGGAAACGGGAGGCGTCCTCGTTGCGCAGCCGCTGCTCCAGCGCGATCTCATCCTCCGACATCTTGTCCCTGCCGTTGAACCCCGGACCGTTCAGGTCCAGCGGCCTCTGCATCACCTGCAGTCCCTGCGCGTAGACCTCCACCGCTTCGTCCATTCTGTCGTTCACAAAGAGGTAGTGCCCGAGGTCAATGTAGTGCGCGAGCCGCTGCGGCTCGCTCTTCACCTGGCCCTCCAGCATGCCCAGGATCTTGTCCTTCAGCTCGAAGTCGCCGAACGGCAGCATCTCGCCGGGCCTGACCGTGATCTGCGCCGAGTACGGATCGAAGTTCGTCTTGCGCACCAGCAGTTCGTGGGGCCCTACCGGAATGTCGCTGGCCTTGAGCGGCGTGTTGCCGAGAAGCTCGCCATCCAGCAGCACCTCGGCGCCCCGCGGCTTGACGTCAACTGCGAGCGCGCCCGTCTGCACCGCCTCCAGCGTCTCGTCCAGGCTGAGCCCCGCCGCGCCGATCTCCACGCACCGGCTCACGGGCCGGCACCCGTATTTCTCCAGACGCACGACGTAGTTCCCCGTCGGAAGGCCGTCCAGACGGACGGGCGTCGCGCCGACCAGCCGGCCGTTCACCATGAGCGAGGCGCCGGCAGGCACGGATGCGACGCTCAAGCTTCCCCCGCCTGCGCCCGTGCCTTCGACATGCACCGTCGTGTCGCGGACCTCAGCCCTTTGCTGCGGCGGCGCCTCGCCGTTCTTCCGCCGGACTGCCACAACCACGCCCACGGCAAGACAGAGCAGCACGGCGAACGCCAACCCGCCTCCGCCGCGGCTCTCACACGTCTGCTGTACCTGCTTGTGTTCCACGCCAGTCATGAGGACCTGAGTTCACTTGCTGTCGTAAGGCGTCTTCAAGGGCTCGGACGGCAGATCGGGATGCTCGCACACATTGCCGCCGTCGCCCGAGATGCGCACGCGGCTGAGCATGATGGCATGGTCGTAGGTCCAGATCGCGACGCGGTCGCCCTGGAGCGGCTGCGGGTCCTCATAGACCAGTTCCGCCTGCTTGCTGTCGCTGGCGAAGAAGCGGTCCACGCGGAAGGTCAGACGCCCGCCCTGCTTCTCCACCTTGAAGGAGAACCAGTAGCGGTGGTAGTTCATGTCCGTCGGGATGCGCGCGCCGTGCCGTCTGACTTCCACGCCGTTGCGCAGGATCATCGAGCCCGAGTTGTTGTGCCCGCCCCACATGAAGGTGTAGCCATTGTTCAGGTCGGCACCGTCCGAACAGATGGTGACGTTGATGTCCCGCGAGTAGAGATACGGCTGGCCGCGCACGCCTTCCATCTTGTTGCCGACAAAGAACTCCACCGTCACGTCGCCGGGATACAGGTACTTGCTCCACAACGCCGCCGCCTTGCCCCGCTCGCGGTCGTTCTTCAGCGAGAAGAACGACCAGCGCGGGTCGCACTGCCAGCGGTTGGTCACCTCCGCAATCGCCGACCCCGCGGTGCGCCAGCCTGTCGGCGCGCCCGAGAAGAAGTCGTTGCGGAAATTGTCGCTGGTGATCTTGGTGGCCTCGGAACGCAGCGTCACGCCCTGCGTATAGTAGGCGACCTTGTTGCCGATCAAGGGGCTGTCGTCACGGTACTGTAGCGCGGGACGCCCGTTCACCAGCCCCACGATGTACTTCCCGCAGCGGCGCAACGCCACACTGGACAGTTGCCGCGGGTCCTCGGGCAGGCTCTTCTCGACCTTCATCTCGCCCTGGCGCTTGAGCTGGACAGTGCACGCGCGGCTGGCGCCGTCGGCGGCGTCGCCGGACTTGTAGCGGAACACGTAGCCGTTGTTCTTGCCCTGGCCGTCCTTCGCCACCGACAGCGCCATCTCGAACTTCGGGTCCTTGTCCGGAGACTTGGGGTCCTTGTCGGGAAACTCCCGCGGCTCCGCCATCAGCTCGACATCGCCCGGAAACTGGCTGCGGTGCCACAGCAGGTTGGCAGGCCGGCCGCCCTCGATGAGCAGCGGCTCCCGGGGCGGATACCACTCGCTGGTCGGGCTGGTCCAGTCATTCATTGACGCCTCGTCCTCGAAGATGGCGTTGCTGGTCACCAGCGACTCGCGTTCAGACAGAAAGGCCAGGCGGAAGCGGCTGAAGCCGCACGGCCCGCTGCCGCGGCCCGCGGCCGCAAAGCCCGCGCGGCCCCTGAGGAACCCGTCGCCCGCGAACGTCTCCACGGACGCGCTGTTGTCGGCCGTCACGCGCACGTGCCCGCGCTTGATGGAGACCTTCAGGTGCACCGGATTGGCAGACGGCGCCAGGCGCGCGCTGTCCACCACGCCGGACTGGCCGTCGGCGATGCAGACGAGCTTGAGCAGGCCGCCTTCGACGAGCGCCGTGTAATAGTTGCCCTCGTCGCGGTGGAGAAACACAAGGCCCGCGGCCGAGCCGCAGGGCCGCACGTCCGCCTCGAGTTCATACTGCGCCCAGCGCCGGTCGCCGATCAGCGCCTTGGTGGACCCCGTCCCGGGCGCCACCTGCAGCTCCCCCGCGCCGCCCTTCTCCCCCGCACTCACGTTCCAGTCGCCCGCCCCGACCAGCCAGCCGCCGGCCAGCGGCCCGGGCTGGCGGAAATCGTCTTCGTAGCCGTCCAGGGTGTTGATGCGGACATCGTCGAACACAGCGTGCTGCCGCATCAACGCGTCGAGGCTGTTCTCCTGGAAAGCCTGCGCCTTCGGTTCCAGCGCCAGGGTGGCCGGAATGGGGACGTCGCACCATACCCCCGCCCCGCCCGACGTCAGGTACGGGTCCGACGCCTCCATCAGCGTGTGGCCATCTATGGCTATGCTGACACGGCCGTAGGTCATCACCACGTGCGCGGCGTACCACTGGTCGGGACGATAGCCGCCATTGCCCTGCGCCAGCACCTCCTCCTCGCCGTTGCGCACGCGCACGAGTTCCCGCTTGCCCTGGTCAACGATCGCGCCCGTCTTGTCTCTTTTCCGGGCGGTCCAGCGGAACAGCCCGTAGTTCTTGTCATCCTGGTACGCGAAGGCCAGCCCGACGTTGCCGGCCACCGGGCCGCGCAGCGACACGTCGTAACTGTAGCGGTCCCACCACGGCTGGCCGACCACCGAATGGACGTTGACGCCGGCGCCCAGGTAACAGAAGGCGTTGGCGCTGAGCAGCGGGTTCCGCAGCGACTTGATGGCGAAGTCCCCCTTCTCTCCGCCGCCGTTGCCGCGCCACTGCTGATTGTGGGCTTCGGTTGTCATGAAGTCGTCCGCGAAGTGGATGTCCTCGCGCGGTTCAACCTTGAGACTGATCGGCTGGCCGCCGGACAACATGCGGAAACCAACGGAGCCGCCGGAGAGCCGATCGTCAAAGGCCGCGATGACCAGTCTGCCCTGCTCGAAGACCCCGATGTGCGAGCCGTGGCGCGCCAGGCGCAACGGCGCCACAGCCTCCAGCTTGCCGGTCGCAAACGTCTGCTCGACGCCGGCTTCGGACAGTCCCAGGGAGATCGTGCCCCCGACGCGGTCCAGGAAATGGAAGTTCGCGTTGTCGCGACGGTCGAAGTAGATGCGGCAGTCTCCCGGCACGCCGAGGTACAGGTCCGCTGCCCCGAACTGGCTGCCGTTCGGATCGCTCTCCGCGCCGACGACGGCCGTTGGGCCAGGGTCAACACGAAGCGCCGCGGGCGACACGCGCAGAGCCACACTGCGCGCACCGCTGCGTTCCACGTTCCCGCCCTTGCGCCCGGTAACGCCCAGGATCAGCGCCACCATGAGAACGCAGGCCGCAATCAACCACCATCGTCTGATGACACAGCAGACCACGGCCACCTCCAGCGGATTGGCTGCCAGCTCTCACCGTTCGGCCCCCGACTCTCCCTGAAGCCGGGAACCGCAAGCCAGCAAGCTGCCGTAACATTAAACACGGAAGCACTCCGGCGGTCATCTGAAAGTTGCGAAAAACCAGGGCGCTCTCCCAACACGCCTGCACGTGTGCATTAGTATGGAGCGTACTCCCTCTGTCTTGCTGCACGCTTTCGCTTGTGACCCGCGGCCGAAAAGCCCCTTCCCATCGGCATCGGGGCCAAGCCACGCGCCACGCCTTGCTTTCACGGTATCGGCCGTGGTATTCTTAGAGGTGAGGATTACTGCCATGAACGTCCCTGCGACGCGTCGTCAGCGGGTCTTTCAACTCGGCCTGTTGGCGCTGCTGGTGATGGCCAGTCAGTGCTGCGCTGACCTTGTCGTGCTTCGCGACGGCACCGAATACGAAGGCGAGATCACGCGCGACACCAACGAAAGCCTTACCGTGCTTGTCCGCTGGGCCGGGATGAGGGGCTCGGTCGTCGTACCGAAGGCGGAGGTCGTGCGCGTTGAGATCCGGCCGCTCCGTCAGGACTCCGTTGTCGCCCAAGCGCAGAAGCTGGTGAAGGACGCCGAGGCCGCGGCAGCCGATCCCAGGAAAGCCGCCGAAGCCTGGGTGACGGTGGGCGAGTATTACCAGCGGCACCACGGGTACTCCGCGCAGGCGCGCGAGGCGTTCCAACAGGCGCTTCTGTTCGACAACGACCAGCCGACAGCCCGTGAGAACCTCGGCTATGTGAAATCCGAGACCGGCTGGGTGGAGAAGCCGAAACCGGAAGCCAAGGTCACCATCGGTCCGCGCCGCAATGATGTCCAGCAGGAACGCAGGTTGGCCCAGGAACAGGGGGCACAGCGGCGCGACGAAGCCCTTGAGCAGGTGCGGATTGTCGAACGCGTCCCTGAGAACGTCGTCTACGTTGTCGGCGGGTATGGTCCGTCACCGTACTCCTACGGCGACAGCGGCGTGTTTGTGCTGGACCCCGCACCGTGGTGTCCGTACCCCTATTATGGCGGCATCTACGGTTATGGCCCTGGGTCGTATTGGCAACCGCGCTGGCCCAATAACACCTGGCCGCGTTCTCCGCAGGCCCCGGGAAGCGGAGGCTCCGGCGGACAGGTCAGCCCGCCCCCGGGGTCCCTCGGCGGCCAACTGGGTGTGGCGCCCCCAAAACCACCACCTTTGCCGAGCAGCCATTGGACGCGGCGTTAGCGCCGCACTTCAGCAGTCCGCGGTGCTAATACGAAGACTGGATGCGATAATACACCTGTAGTGTCAGGATGCTGAGCGCGGTCGCATAGCTCGTGCCGCCGCAGCACGTCCACGTATCGTTCGTGTGCCAGCCGCCATCGGCGGACTGCATCTCGATGACAGCCTTCTTCTCGGCGTCATGCCATTGGTCCCACGTGCTCCCGCCCATGAAAAACAACCCGTACGTGGCGAAGTAGATGAGGTAGGGGTCGTACTTGGCCCTGGCCCCATCGTCATTCTTGGGCTGCTCCGGCTTCCAGTCCCTGCCCCAGAACGGCTTGGTGTAGTCAGGCTTGGCCTGCTCAACCAGCACGCTCGCCAGCTTCTTCACGGTGGGGCCGCGCCCGTCATCGCCGAGCAGTTGGCGCATCATCAGCGCCACGCCGCACAGGCTGATGCGGTTGCGGTCTTCCTTGTCCTCCTTGTCCGCCAGGTAGCGCACGTAACCTTCCGCCTGCGTCGCCTTCTGGTACATCTCCAATGCCTTGCTGTACGCTTCCGGGGGCACCTTCAGGCCGATCTCGCGCGCGGCACACAAGGCCTGCACCTGCCACGCGCTCAAGGACGTGTCGCTGTCGCCTTGCGTCTCCCCCCGGTAGTTCCACCCGCCCGCGGCGGTCTGAGCTTTGACGATGTAGTCGGTGCCCTTTTGCGCCACCTCGCGCAGATACGGGTCGCCGCTGATGCCCGCGGCCTCGCACATTGCCAGCGTGGCCATGCCCTGGTTGTACATGAAGTGCGTGGCGCCGCCCGCGCCATCCTCGAACACATGTTGTGCAATGTTGTAGACGCGGAACATCCCTGTTGCCGGGTCCTGCGCCTGCGCCAAGAACTTGATGCCCTTGAGAATCCTGTCTGCATACTGGCTCTTCTTCCGGCCAGGATCGTCGCCCAGCCAGGTTTCGCCCTCGCCGAAGTACGCCAGCAGCACCAGGCTGGTAACGCCCACGCTCCCCCAGGCGTACTCCTTCACGTTCTGCTGGGTCCACACGAGCGGCTCGATCGTCACCGGCCAGCAGCCGTCGCTGATCTGGTGGCCGGACAGCCAGCGCAAGCCCTCGCCGATGGCTACCTGCGGCGCCCTCAGACCCGGCGGCGCGATGTCGCCCTTGTTCGCCGCCCGCAGCTTGTCCTTGATCGGGCTGCTGCGGTATCCGAACGCTGTAATCCTGGCCTCTGGCAATGCCGGGGTGGGGCGCGGGTCCACGTACTTTTTCTGCACTTCCGGGACGTCGAGGGCCACGCTGCCGGGGACGGTCAGCGCGGGCAGTCCGGAGCCGTCGTAGACGAGGGGCTTGTCGAACATGTCGTTGATGCCGAAGATCAGCGCTCCGATTATCAGCAGCGCAAGAATGGCCCACTTCAGGTAACCGGAGAGTTTCTCGCGGCGGGCCACCGCCGCGTCTTCGTGCACGGACTCGGCAAGCGTGTCGAAGTCAACGACAATCTTCTTGCCGCACTGCTGGCAGTGCTCCGCCCGTATCGGATTGTCGGCGCCGCAGTAGATGCACTTCACTCTCTTCGTGTCCTTTCTACTTCACCGTATACCGTTTCGTGTCGCTCAACTGGTTCCCCGCCTGGTCCTGCACGCTGATGGAGAGTTCCCAGTCTCCCGGTGTCAACTCCTGCGCGCCCGCCGAAACCTTGAAGCTTTCGCTGTCGAGCGGGTGGCCGATCCTGCGCGGCGGGTCTATGTCAGGCATCGCGGTCTTGTAGCGGCCATCGCTGATCAGCGGTATGTTCCGGCCGGCCTTCTTGGCGCTTACTTCCTTCAGCGTCAGCTTCGTCGTGCCGTAGTCTATGCCGGAACGGTCCGCGAGCGTGATGGTGAACACGGTCTTCGGCGGTATCGGGGCGGAGGCGTCCGGCGCAACGCTCCAACTGGGCGGCTTCAGGTCCAGGCTGAAGGTGAAAGGCGCGCACTCTGTCGTGCGCTCAAACGTGTCGGTGAACGAAATGGACACGGTGACGTCGCCGTCCGGCAGGTCCGTGCCGGCGGGCACAAACAGCACCTGCGTGCCGACCATGACCGGGTCCACCACCTTGTCGCCGAGCTTCATCGTCACCCTCTTGGGCGCGCCCGGCGCCTTCAGCGTGCCGCCAACCAGCGGCCGGCGGCCGAAGGACCGCCTGTCCTTCGACGGCCGCACGTCCAGGATCTCGCTCTTGCTCCCAAGGAACCCCAACAGCCGCTGCAGCGCCGGCGTCTTCATCCCTTTGGCCTCGGCGGTCTTGAGCGCGCCATACGCCCCCGTGTAGTCCTCCTTCTCATATAGGACCATGCCCAGCGTGTAATGCACGACGGGGTTCTCCGGGGCCAGCGCCACAAGGTCCTTCATCAGGCTGAGCGCCTTCGCCAGGAGCGCCGCCCGCTGGCTCTCTTCAGTGACCTCCAGGAGATACGCCTGACGCCGGATACACGACACCTGCCAGAGCTTGGCCTCCACTTTCTCCTCCGGCTTGGGCGCGGCCTTGTCCACGAACTTCTGCCAGACGCCCTCGGTGTCCTTCAGCAGTTTGCTGAGCTCCTGCAGCGGCTGGCGGTCGGCGAGGACAAACCGCAGCGGCAGCGCCTTCTCGGGCAACAGCCACTTGTTGGGCCGCGGCGTCTCGGTCAGCCACGGGCCGCTCAGCTTCACGGCCCACTCGGCGATGCGGTCCTCCCTCAACCCCGCGGCATTCCGGTAGGCACGGGGGTCCTTCGAGTCCGTGTCCATCGCTTTCTGGAAGCGGGTCAGCGCGCTGGCATAGGACTCCGGCGCGCCCTTCATCAGCCACCAACCGATGCCCAGTGCGTTGAGCGCCGTGACCTGCTCTTTCCCGAACTTCGAGAGACCGGTTTCACATGTCGCCAGCATCTCTCTCCGCTGCGCCGGCTCGACGTCCTTCTGCGTGGCGGCCGCCAGCATGGAGATCCGCCGAAATGCATCGGCGTCCTTCCAGGTCGGCAGGATCCCCTTCGCGCGCTCGAAATTCGCCGTCGCCTCCAGCGGCCGGCCGCTCCGCATGGCCACGAGGCCCAGCGCGATGTACAACTGCGCCTGCGCGCTCAAGGCCGGCGGCGTTGCGGCTGACAGCGCCTGCTTGCAGTGATCTTCCACCTTGTCCAGGGCCGCGCTATCGCCGGCCCTGAGTTGCGCGACCGCCAAGTCCACCAGCGCGTCAGTGCAGTTCTTGTCCGCCGTGAACGCCTCCTCGAATGCCGCCTCGGCCCGCCCCAGCGCTTTGGCCTGGTCGCCTTTCGCTGCCGCCATGTATGCCGCAACGCCTCGGCCCACCAGGGCCCATGCTTTCTGCTCGGGCGTCGTGGCTTTTGCCGCTGCCTCGGAGAACTCCTTCTCCGCCTGCTCGAACTGCTTCTGCTGGTACAACAGGTTTCCCAGGAACAGGCGCGCCGACACTTTGTCCGGATACCTGGCGATCAGGGCCTGACAGGCCTCGATCCCTTTGTCGGCATCCTGGTTGTTCATCGCCCTCAGGATCGTGTCACGGTGCCAGGCCTCGTAACGGATCTCCGAGTTCGCGCGCCACAGCGCCACCAGGACGACAATCGCCGCAACGAAGCCGCCGATGTAGATCAGCACCGAAACGGAAACGTCAATCGGACCAATCTTCATGGCCGTCCCAACCTCTGGCTGCTAGTTCACCCTGCCCCTGACGCAGAAGTAGGGCACCGGGCCGACCGTCATCGAGTCCTCGGCCTGCGAAGGTCTGTCCGTCAGCAGGAACAAGCACCCTCGCGGCACCACGATCTCCGGGAACCGCCACTCCGTTTGGTCAATCTTGAAGCGAAGCGACGGCTTGCCGTTCACCTTCACGACCGTCTGAGACTTGGGGTCGGCAGGGTTCTTCCGCTCAATCTCCACTCGTTCGCCCGGCAGCGCCAGAACCCTGGCGATGCGGCTCGTATCCGGCCTGCCGGGCACCCAATACGCCACCACGTCGCCTGCGTCGCCGGCCTTGTAGTCCTCGGCCTTCATCTGCCCGGTCTTGATCCTGTAACCACCGTTGGGGTACTCCGTCTCGTCCATATAATGGTCGTTCGGCTCAAGCGTAACGCGCTCGTGCATCTTCAGCAGCTTGAAGAAACCAATGACGAGCGCAACGACGAGCAGGTAGATGATGGCGGACCGGATAACATCGCCCATGCGTGAGGCTCCATGGCATCAGGGGCTCGCGTCTCCCACAAGGGTAGCGGAGACAGCGACCATGCCTTGTTACACCGTTGCCCTTTCACGTCAAGCTGTGAAAAGACACCGTCGCCCCTCTTGCTACTACGAACACCCGCGGCCACCTGTTCGCCCCGGCGCAGGCCTGGAGTCTTCGCTTCACAGGACTTGACTTGGCTCGGCCGCCGGGTAGGAAAGCAGAAACGATCGGCGCTGGCAAAGGCGGCAGCAGCACGAGCGCTGCGACCGCAGCAACTGTGTCGCTGCGGGCTGTCCTCCGGCTTGGCGTCATCCATGAAAGGAACTTCTCCATGGCAGCGCCACCTATCACGGTCCAGCTCACCAAGTTCGAGCAGATCGAAATCCTGCGCGCGGAGATCGAGACGCGCGACGAGGAGTTGCGGAAGACCGAAGGCCAGATCCGCGACATCCTCTTCGAGATCGAGCGGCAGAGATATCTACAGGCGCTCCATCCCCTTTTTGCCAAGCTTTCTCCGCCGCAGGAGGCCGCCAATCTGCCCCAGTTGCAGACTCACAAGGACGCACTGCGCGGCGCCATCCAGGTGATGGAGGCCGCGCTGGCCGCGCTGGAAAAGGAAACCGCGGGCCAGGCAGCGCCTGCATCGCGCGGGTTGGGCCGTCCGGGCGCCGGGCCCGCAGGGGCTGCGGGCCCGCGGCGCAAGTTCGACTCCTTCGACGATTTCCGGGCGAATAAGCCCCCTGGCGGCTAAGAACAGGCACGCCGGCACAATCAGACATGGAAAGAGGTCTTGAACGTGAGCACGCGCAAGGCGCTGAAGTGCAAGACACCGGGCTGCAGCAAGCCGCATCACGCCCACGGCTATTGCCAGCACTGCTATGACAACCTGCGCAAGAAGGCGGGCGCCGCAAAGGCTTCCGTGAAAACGGCCAGGGCCGCGGTTGCACCGAAGGCCAGCGACTCCAGGAAGCCCGACGCCAACGTCCCCGCCCCGCGCGGCATTCGCCAGGGCCGCGCCGCCACCGGCGCCGGCACAGGCGCGGCCGCTGGTCAGGAGGCGCCCAAGAGCGGCCGTCTCGCGCTGCTCAAAGCGCGCCACGAAGCCATGAAGCGCGAGATAGACCAGATTCGCGAAGACCTCGAGTCGGACGAGGAAGACTAACAGGATTCTTGATTTTCGATTTTCGATTGCGGATTGACCGGCGCCGCGGCGCCCGCGCCCAGCGCCGCGCCAAGGCCAGCGGCCGCGTGCAACACGACCATCGCCAGCGCGCCCTGCCAGGCAAAGTGCAGAGGCCCATCAAAGCGGCCGTGAACCGAAGCGCCCAACTCCCAACCCTCAAGCGTCACGGCTCCCTCGAACCCTAGGCCGAGAAGAAACCCGATCGCAGTGCCAAGGGCGAGGCCCACGACCATGCTTGATCGCTTCCCGACCAGAAGACCGTAAAGAAGCCCGATGCAGCCGCCTGTGAGCACCGCCAGCCACGAGACGAGGTTCAGGATTTCGCTCCCCATGCGCCACACGTAGTCCGGAGCATGCGGAAATGGCAACTTCTGCGCCAGAATCGTGCCCGCGACAAGCAGCAGGAACAGCATCATCGCCCCGATAAACGCGAACGACCAATGCCTTCCCGGCACTGCCACGGGAACAACAGCAGCATTCGACCACAGCGCGCCTGCGATGATGGCTAGCATCCAGTCAGGCAACGGAACAAATGTGACCAGACACAGCAGCATGCCCACGACAGCGCCGGATATTGCCGCCCACAGCAGATGCTTCGGCATCGCCCGCAGCATCTGCCCGCGGCTGAGCGTCCAGGTCCGTTGTGCCATGCCGCGATCCTACCCCAACCGCCGCAATTGTGAATTTTGCATTTTGAATTTTGCGTTGCCGTCACACGCCGACTGCCAGCCGCCGCGCGAACTTCTCCGGCAGGCCGTTGTCAATAATCAGCTTCTGCGCCAGGCGGATGTCGTACGCTTTGCGGACGAACGTCATCGTCCAGTTCTGGGCGTCGAAGATGCCGAAGCTCGCCAACGGGCACTTGTCGCGCGGCTGGCCGACGCTGCCCGGGTTGATCAGGTACACGTCGTTGCGGTCCAGTTGGAAGCTCTTGGTCTCGCGCAGGTCGTTGATCACCGCCTTGGTGCCGATCAGCATGGGAATGTGCGTGTGCCCGAAGAAGCACACCTTCATGCCCGGGAAGTCGTTGATCATGCAGTTCAGGTTCTTGCCGATCTCCTGCGCCGACAGGATGTACGCATCGCGTTCCACCAGCGAACCGTGCACCAGGATGAACGTATCGTCCACCGTCATTCCTTGCGGAATCTGCCGCAGGAAGCGCGCGTTGTTCGGTGAGATATTGTCGGCCGTCCAGTCAAGGACCTTGGCCGCGGTCTTCCGCATGCGGTTGTCCTTGTCGCCGATGACCTGCCGGTCGTGGTTGCCCGCGATGGTCAGGATATTCGGCTTGTCTTTCACGGCCTGGATGCATTCGAACGGTTCAGCCCCGTAACCCACCAAGTCGCCGAGGCACAGTATCTTGTCCACGCCGCACGCCTGAAGGTAGTCTACCGCCACCTTCATGGCCACATAGTTGGCGTGGATGTCTGAGATGATCCCGTACTTCGCGGAGAGGGGCATCGGCAACTCTGTTCCCAAGGCCGGAGAAGCGTGGCGAGCCCGGCGGGCCAACCGCGCCTATAAGACAGCCACCCGCTTAAGGCGCAACCCCACCGATTATGTCAGGAACCCGTTTCCCTGCAAGTTGAAACTGCCGGCAACAGCCCGTACACTCCTTTCGTGGCATGGGCAGCCTGCCCATGCGCGAGAAACCGGGGGTCGGCCGCAATGCCGTCTTACGTGCTGAAGATCCTGCTTGATATCGAGGCCCGCGACGATCTGGAGGCGCGCCGGTCGGCGGCTGCCGTGGCCCAGCAGGCCGGCCTGGCCGCGCTGCCCGCCGTCCGCGAGATTGTCCTGCACTCCAGCACGGACAACAAGTCCATCCGCATGAACCCCGACGGCACTTTTCCGGGACAATGGAACAAGGGCGGCGCGACTCCGGCGTCTTACGTTGTGACATGACGCACACGCCGGCATCTCCAGCGCCCGACACACCACTCCACCAGGCCGAGCAACGCGGCGTCTTTTTCACCGCTCTCGCCGGCCTGGTTGCCCTGTACCTCGTCGTCGCGTGTTATCACCTCGCCGCCGTGCCCCTGGTTGACCCCGACGAGCCGCGCTATGCGGCGGCCGGACGGACCATCGCCACCGAGGCTTCCCTCGCCAGGCCCGAGTCCATCCTCATCCCGGTGTTCAACGGCAAGCCGCGCATCAACAAGCCGCCGCTCTTCTACTGGCTGGTGGCGCTCAGCGACACGCTCTCCGGCGGCGCCACGGAAGCCAGCGCCCGCGCGCCTTCAGTCGCTCTGGGCCTGGTGATGCTCCTGACGACCGTGCTGCTGGGACGCCGCGTGTTCGGAGCGAAAGTCGCACTCCTCGCCGGCATCGTCCTCACGTCCACGCCCCTGTTCATTGCGCTGTCGCGGACCTGCATTACGGATATGGCAGTGTCGGCATTCATGAGCGCGGCCCTGGCGCTCGTGATGCTGGCCGTGCTCGAGCTTGCCCCGCCGCGGCGGACAACGTGGCTCGCCGCGCTTTGTCTGGGCTTGGCCGTGCTGACCAAGGCGACCCCCGCGCTCGCCGTAGCGCTGGTCGTCATTATCGCGCGCGCCCTGGAGCCGCTCGCCGGCCAGGCTGTTCCGAATGCCAACAGCGGCGCCTTGGCATGGCGTACACGGCCTGGGCGCCTTGTGCTGGTGCTTCTGGCGATGGCGGTTGTCTCCTCGGCAACCGCCGCGCACGTCCAGGCGCCATGGGCGGACACGGTTCTCAGCCGCGCTGCCCTCGGCTGTTCCGTCGTCGCCGTGGCGCTTCTGGCGCACATGGCGTGGCGAGCCCCTCGCGGCGCGCTTGCCCGGATGCCCTGGGGACGCGCGTTCGGCGTCGCGTTGCTTATGGGTCTGTGGTGGTACGCGGCGCTGATCGTCATCAAGGGCCTGGATGAGTTCACGAGGCTGTTGCAGTTCGAGGTCGCTCAGCGTCTCGCGGGCTCCATGCACCGCGAACCCATGGACTACTACATCCCCGTCGTGCTCGGCGCCGCCTTCCCCTGGTCCATCGGGCTGCCGGCCGCACTGGCGGCCGCGTGGCCGGCCGCCGGAAGCCGGGAATCGGGGGCTGGAAACCCGCCGGCGGCGGCCGCCAATGCCGCCGACCGCTTCCTGCTCGCGTGGGTGCTCGGCATTGTCTTCTTTTTCAGCATCCCCGGCGCCAAACTCGCAACATACGTCCTGCCCGCCATGCCCGCCCTGGCGCTGCTGATGGCCCGTCTCCTCGTGCGCATGGGCGACAATGACCCCGCGCTGCCCGCCTTCTGGAAGAACCTGACGCTGGGACTGGCCGTGCTGACTGCCGTGGCGATGGTCGCGGCGAGCTGCTGGGTGCGGGATATGCCCCGTGGCTGGCCGGAGTTCCTTGCAGCCTGGCCGATCCCGTTCCGCATGCTGGTCCTGCAATTCGCGCTGGCAGTCGCGGGCGCGTGGGCGCTGGTGCGTCTGCAGCGCGCTGTCGCGGCCACGCTGTTGCTTGCCGGCAGCGTTGTGGTGCTGACGCTCCTGCTGCTGCCCACGGGCGCCACGCACTTCCTCGACAAACGCTCGGCGAAAGACCTGTGCGCCCGCGTGCTGCCGCTGGTCGGCGACTGCTCCCGTTTCGCCTCCGTGGGCGCGGAGATCGAGAGCCTCTCGTACTACCTGGACCGCACCGTCGAGGAAGGCCGGCGGCGGCGCATTGTGCAGCGCCGCGCGGGCTCAACCGGCGCAGTGGATCCAGATGAACCGCCCGCCACGGTGAATGAGCCCTTTGACGCCGTGGTGAAAGAGGAGATGGCGCGCCCGGAGAAAGTGGCGCTGTTCATCCAGAGGCGCTACTGCGCCCGGATGCTCGGCATTCCGAACGACGACTTTGAGGCCATGCCGTACGACGAGATCGCACACCACATCCCGTCCTACGCCAGGCTCCTGGCCGTCAGCCACGACCTCGTGGTGATCACGAACAAGCGCGACGGGCCGTGAGCAACGGCCTCGCCCGTCACGTGTACCTAAAACCGGAAGCCGGAAACTGGAAACCTATGCCTTGGGTTCAGCGGGGGGCTGTGCCGGCGGAGCGGAACCGACAACCGTCTTCTCCTCCGCGGCCGGAGCGGCCTGCTCGGCCGGCTTCTGTGCAGCGGGCTTCTGTTCAGCCGCCGGCGCTGCTTCCGCGGCCGGTTTCTGTTCAGCCGGCTTCTTCTCGGCGGCCGGAGCCTTCGGCTTGACCTTCTTGGCGCGGCGCTGCTTCGGCGGCTTCTCGCGCGGCGTCACGGTGGCCTCGCACAGTTCCCACAGCACCAGCGTGGCGTTATCGCCCAGGCGCGTGCCGTAATACTTCGAGCGGTTGAACTTCTTGCCGCGGGGCAAATCGGCCTTGGCCTGCCGGATCGTCGTCGGCAGCCGCAGGATGCGCGTGTAGCCGCCCGCGCGGCTGGCGAAACGCTCCTTCAACTCGGAGAAGAGCTTGCGCACGGCGCGCTTGGCGGCGGTGGTCGAACCCAGCTCGGTGATGGCCAGCCGCCGGTGATGGGGCGTGCCCTTCTTGCCGAGCGTGATCAGCTTCTCCGCCAGCGGCTTCGCGGCCTTGGCCTTCTGGATCGTCGTGCGGATGCGGCCATGCTCAACCAGGTTCATGACCATGTTCCGCAACATGGCGCAACGGTGCGCGGGATGCCGGCCGAAGTTCTTGTAAGCACTCAGATGACGCATGACGTACTCCGGTTTCCTGTTTTAGGTTTCAGGTTTCGGGTTCCCGATTTCATCGTCTGCTTGCTGCCGCCCTGCAACGCGAGACCTTTTCAGCCGGGACCGGCGGGCCTTTCCGCCCGCTACACCGCCTTCGGGGCCTCCGTCTCCGCGGGCACTTCCATGCCGAAGGAGAGGCCCATGTCGGCCAGTTTCTTCCGAATCTCCTTCAGGCTGGTCATGCCGAAGTTCTTGATCTTCAGCACGTCGGCTTCGCTCATCTTCACCAGGTCGCCGAGCGTCTGGATGTTCGCCGCGGCCAGGCAGTTCTCCGCGCGCACCGACGGCTCCAGCACGCCGACCGACAGCTTGAGCTTCTCGCGCAGTTCCCGCGCCGCCGTCTCTTCGCCCGCCTCCAGTTCGCCCGCCGGCGCCTCGACGCCCACGACCTCGACCTGTTTGCCGAGTTCGAAGTACTTGACGAAGGAATTCAGGTGCTTGCGCAGGATCGTGGACGCCTCCACCAGCGCCAGCTCCGGCGTGATCGTGCCGTCCGTCCAGATCTCCAGGATCAGTTTGTCGAAGTCCGTCTGCTGGCCCACGCGCGTGTTCTCGACCCGATACCGCACGCGGCGCACCGGCGTGTAGATGCTGTCCACCGGGATGACGCCGATGGGCTGCTCCGGCGTGATGTTCTCTTCCGCCGTGCGGTAGCCGCGGCCCTTGCGGGCGCTCATCTCGAGGTTCAGCGTGACGTCGTCGGTCAACGAACACAGGACCATGTCGGGGTTGACGATCTCAAAGCGCTCGTCGCGCGTGATGTCCCCCGCCTTCACCGGGCCTTTGCCTTTGCGCTCGAGCCTGATCGTGATCGGCTCATCGGTGTGCAGCTTGAGCCGCAGTTCCTTGATGTTCAGCACCAGGTCCGTGATGTCCTCGTACAGCCCCGGGATCGCCGTGAACTCGTGCGACACGTGCGTCGTCTTCGGTTTGCCGTCCTCGCCCTTGTGCGCCACTTCCACCCGCACCGACGATACGGCCGCGCCTTCGAGGCTGGAGAGCAGCACGCGCCGCAAGGAATTGCCGATCGTCACGCCGTAGCCGCGCTCGAACGGCTCAGCCGTGAACTTGCCATAGCGCTCGGTCCCGGTCTCTTTCTCCAGAGTGACATGGGTGGGAAGCTCGAACCCGCGCCAGCGAATACGCATCGTCTGTCCTCTCGCTCCTCTGTTCCGCGCCACTTTCCGGCGCGCCTGGCGGACCGCGGGCCCAGAGAAAAAGCCCGCGCGCCGCGGAAAGACGCCGCCTCAAACCAGTCCCCAGCGCGCTACGGCCGGTGCGGCGCCGTCCCCCTGCTCCGCACGCCCCACGTTCTGCTCGGGACTTGTTCTTGGCCCTGGCCCTTCGCCATTTCCGCGTGGCCCTCGGAACCAGGACCTGCCTGCAATCACCTCGCCGCCCGCCGCCGCGCCGCCCCGCTGGCAACGCGGACTTTTCGCCGCGGTTACTTCGACAGCAGTTCGACGATGAGCTGCTCCTGGACCGGGATCGAAACGTCGTCCCGCGTCGGCAGCGCGTTGATCTTCGCGCCCAGATTATCGTTGTCCGCCGTGATCCAGGCCGGGCACTGCCGGCCCTTCGACTCCTCCAGGCGCCCGCGCAGCAGTTTCTGGCTCTTGGCGTCCGAGCGGCACTTGAGCTCGTCGCCCACGCTCACCAGGAAGCTGGGCACGCTCACACGCTCCCCGCCCACGTTGATGTGGCCGTGCACGATCGCCTGGCGTGCTTCCGCCCGCGAGGCCGCCCAGCCCAGCTTGAACACCACGTTGTCTAGCCGCCGCTCGAAAAGGGTCATCAGCGTCTCGCCGGTGTTGCCCTTCGACCGCGACGCCTCGGCGAAATACCGCCGGAACTGCTCCTCGAACACGCCGTAGAAGCGCTTCACCTTCTGCTTCTCGCGCAGACCTTCGCCGAAGGACGACATCTTCCCGCGGCGGAAGCTCACCTGCCCCGGGGGATAATCCCGGCGCGCGATTGCGCATTTCTCTGATTCGCAGCGGGCGCCCTTCAGAAACAGCTTCATGCCTTCACGGCGGCACAACCGGCACTTCGGACCTGTGTAACGTCCCATCGTTTCTCCAGCTCTCTCCTGAGCCCCTTTATGGCGTACTGGCCGCAGGTTGCGAGCGCGTCGCTCGCAGCTCCTGGCTCCCGGCCAATGCCTCTCCCTGCCCCTCTCCCCCCCGGTGCGCTGTCCGGCTGTCAGACCCGGCGCCGCTTGCGAGGCCGGCAACCGTTGTGCGGCAGCGGCGTCACGTCCTCGATGGCGCGCACCGTCAGGCCGGCCGCCTGCAGCCCGCGAATGGCCGACTCGCGTCCCGATCCCGGACCTTTCACCCGCACTTCGACTTCCTTCATGCCCATCTTCAGCGCCTTCTCGGCCACCGCCTCGGCGGTGCGCTGCGCGGCGAACGGCGTGCTCTTGCGCGCGCCTTTGAACTTCACCGTGCCCGCCGAATCCCAGCACAGGGTGTCGCCGTCCGTGTCGGTGATCGTGATGATCGTATTGTTGAACGTGGCCTGCACGTGCGCCACGCCCCGCACCACACTGCGCTTGACCTTCTTCTTCTTGTACGTCTTCGCCATGGTTCAGTCCTGAGTCCTGAGTCCTGAGTCCTGAGTCCTGGATGCCCCGCTGCCGCGTCTGCCGACGCAGCACTCGGGACTCAGCACTCAGCACTGCGTCTTAGCGCATCTCCTTCACCGACCGCTTCACGGCCACGGTCTTCTTCTTCCCCTTCCGCGTGCGGGCGTTCGTGCGCGTCCGCTGGCCGCGCACCGGCAGCCCCTTGATGTGCCGCAGGCCGCGGTAGCAGCCGATCTTCTTCAGCCGCAGGATGGACTGCTGCACCCGCCGCCGCAGCGCGCCCTCGACCGGGCCTGAGCGCCCGTCCTTGATGACTTCGTCGTTGTAGTTGCGGTCTATGAACGCCGCGATCCGCGCGATCTCGTCGTCCTTGAGGTCCCGGGCGCGCGTGTCGGGGTTCACCCCCGTCTCCTTCAGGATCGTCTTGGCGCGGTAGGGACCGACCCCGTAGATGTACTGCAGGGCGATCTCCGTCCGCTTGTCGTTCGGAATGTCCACACCCATGATACGCGGCATGCTGCGTTACTCTCCTGCCTGTGGCCTCTCACCACCGAACCCGAATCTCAACCCGTCGCGACCCCTTACCCCTGGCGCATCTTGTGACGCGGTTCCGAGCAGATCACCCGCAGGCGACCTTTGCGGCGCACGATCTTGCACTTCTCGCAACGCCGCTTGATTGACGGTCTGACTTTCATGAGGTCTCAACTCCCGCTTGCGTGGCAGCGCACTGGCGCGCGTCCCGGAACTGTCAGGCTCCCGCCACCTTGAGCCCCGCTACCCCCGGAACACTATGCGCCCCTTGGTCAAATCGTAAGGCGACATCTCAACTGTGACGTGATCACCGGGCAGGATCTTGATGAAATTCATGCGCATCTTGCCGGACACATGCGCCAAAATGATATGCCCCGTCGGCAGTTCCACCTTGAACTGCGTGTTGGGCAGCGCCTCCTTGACGGTGGCCTCCATCCTGATCGGCTCTTCTTTCGCCATAAGCCCCCAGACCAAAAAAAGTCAACGCCCAACCCCGCCGCTTGTTTGCCACAGGCGGCGCCGCTGGACCACAAAACGCCGGGTTTCTACCAAGACGCCGTGCCAATGTCAACACGCAACTCCGAAAAGCCGTACTTTTTCCCACTTCCGCCCGCATTCCATCCGCATCCGTGTCCAGAAACGCACATTGTGCGCGAAACCGCCCCCGTCACGCCTTCGTCAGAATCTCAATCCCCTCGGGCAGCACCGCCACGGTGTGCTCAAAATGCACTGACCGCTTCCCGTCCGCCGTCCTCACCGGCCACTGCCCCGGCGTGGACACCACATTCGCGGTGCCTTCATTGACCATCGGCTCGACTGCCAGCACCATCCCCGGCTGCAGCGTCCAGCCGATGATCGGCAGCAGCGCCCCGGCCTGCAGGTAGTTCGGGACCTGCGGCTCCTCATGCAGCGACTGCCCCACGCCGTGACCGACGTAATCCCGCACCACCGAATACCCGCGCCCCTCGACCAGCGTCTGGATCGCGCGCGACACCTCGCCCAGTTTCCCGCGCGGCCGCATGGCCTTGAGGCCCGCGTACAGCGCCTCTTCGCCGGCCGTCAGCAGCCGCTTCGTCTTCTCGTCCGGCTCGCTGACACAAAACGTCCACGCCGCATCGCCGATGTACCCGTCCTTGATGCAGCCGATGTCTATGGACACCAGGTCGCCCTGCTTGAAGGGCACATCGTCCGGCACGCCGTGCACCACCACATCGTTCACCGACGTGCAGATCACCGCGGGGAACGGCGCCTTGCCCGGAAACTGGTATCCCAGGAACGGCGACTTCCCGCCGCACTTGGCGATGTGTTCCGCCGCCACGCGCTCAATCACCCGTGTCGTGGCGCCGGGCTGCACCGCCTGCCGGATCAACTCCAGAGCTTGCGCCACCACGCGCCCCGCCTCGCGGATCAGCGCAACCTGTCTGGCCGAGTAGAGGTGTTTGGCCAACCGTGCGTCCTTCTAACGACGGCGCTGTTCTCCCTGTCACACACTGCCGCCGCGCCGAATCCTCGAGCGCCGCCGAATAGCGCAGGCTACGCATGCCGGCCCAGCTTCGCGACTGCCTCCAGAATCCGTCCGGCTACTTCGTACACCGAACCGCTGCCGGGGATGTCCACCAGCACGCCCGCTTTCTTGTAGTACGCCGCCAGCGGCTCCGTCTCCTTGCGGTACGCCTGCAGTCTCGTCGAGATCGTCTCCGGCCTGTCGTCGTTCCGCTGCACCAGCGCTTTGCCGCACTGGTCGCACACGCCTGCTTTTTTCGGCGGCTTGCTCTTCAGGTTGTAGACGGCCCCGCACTTCGGATCAGGGCAACTCCGCCGCTGCGTCAGCCGCTCCAGGATCAGTTCTTCCGGCGTGTTGATGAGCACGACCAGGTTGATGTTCTCGCTCCGCTTGGCCAGCATCTCGCGCAGCGCCTCGGCCTGCGGCAGCGTGCGCGGGAAGCCGTCCAGCGCGTAGCCGTTGGGCGTTGACTTCGCCGACTGCGCGATCGCGTCCACCACCACGCCGACCACCACGTCGTCCGGCACCAGCTTGCCGGCTTCCATGAACGACTTGGCCTTCAGCCCGACCTCCGTCTTGTTCGCCACGGCCGAACGCAGCATGTCGCCGGTGGACAGGTGCGCCAGGTCCACCGCATTGCACAGCCACTCCGCCTGCGTCCCCTTCCCCGCTCCCGGCGCCCCGAACAGCACAATCCGCTTCACGCCCATGTCCGCCCCCTCCGGAAAACGATGAATGCTGAACGCTGAACGATGAACGACGGCGGCGCGGCGCCCGGTACGTCAAGCGTTCATCATCGTTCATCATTCATCGTTCATTGTTGGAAGACTCTACCCTCGCCGCCCCCGGATACGCATGCCGCCCTTCAGGAACCCTTCGTACCGTTCCATCAGCATGTGCGACTCGATCCGGTTCACCATGTCCAGCGCCACGCCCACGACGATCAGCAGCCCCGTCCCGCCGAAGAAGTCCGAAATCGTGTAGCTCACCGACAGCCCCGACTGGATGATCTGCGGCACGATCGCGATGATCGCGATGAAGATTGCCCCCGCCAGCGTGATGCGGTTCATCACCGTCTCCAGGTAGTCCCGCGTGTCGTTGCCGGGCCGGATGCCGGGGATGAACATCCCGTACTGCTTGAAGTTCTCCGCGTGCTCCTTCGGATCGAACAGCACCGCCGTGTAGAAGTACGAGAAGAAGATGATCAGCAACAGGTAGAACGTCATGTACATGAACGACCCCGGCAGCACGAAACTCATCAGCCGCGCCCACCATTCGCCCAGCGGCACCCGCGCCAGCACCGTCGGCAGGATGATCAGCGACTGCGCGAAGATGATCGCGATCACGCCCGACGCGTTCAGCTTCAGCGGCAGGTAGTGCTGCTGCTTGAACCCCACCCGCGTGCGTTTCGGCGTCTGCATCGGTATCCGCCGCGACGCCTCCGTCACGAACACCACCGCCATCA
>Ga0315282_10001844_pt1 | contig 39606 bp, 23 predicted proteins | sample YL17G07_20_MG_FD_203693 | JGI IMG/M metagenome (GOLD analysis project Ga0315282, IMG submission 203693) | Sediment microbial communities from Yellowstone Lake, YNP, Wyoming, USA - YL17G07_20 | ecosystem: Environmental > Aquatic > Freshwater > Lake > Sediment | place: USA: Wyoming | collected...
ACGGCCGGGTTCGCCGAGTTTCGCGCTCTGACAGCCACCGCCACTCCTTTGCGCCACTCCTTCTCCCCTGCGCCCTTTTTGATTGCGGCCCAGGGTCGCCGTTTGGTATTCCTTTTGACATTCGGAAGACTTCGGGCTCAAACTGAACCGAAACAGTGAGGCAGAGCAAGCAAAATTGCTGATCTGCCTTCAGCGAAAGGCGGGAGAAACGATGGCTCTACGTTGGGCGGGCCAACGAATGCCGGCCCTGGTCCTGGGGCTGCTGGCGGTGCTGACGGCGGGCGCGTGGGCGCAGACCTCGATCGTTCTTCCCACTTCGGCCATCCCCACCGACCCGGCGATCAAACGCAAGGGCGAGTTGATGCTGTTGATCAACCAGGCCAAAGAGGAACTATTTCTCAATCACCCTGACGTCGCCCGTCAGAAATGCCTGCAAGTGCTCACGCTCGACCCCCAGAACCCCGACGCCCGCTTTATCCTCGCTCAGGCCGAGCGCCAGCTCCGCGGCGAGGCGATGGATAAGCGCTCACCGGTTTCGGTGCTGCCCGATCCCTCGAAGCTTCCCGAAGCGTTGGCGCGGTCGCGGCCCACGACGTCGGTGGTGGTCCTGCCGCGCGACCAGAGAAACACGGGCATTTTGTATAGCGCGGTCGCCGACGGCAAAGAGGCCGTCAGCGCACCCAGACCCACGCCTTTCTGGCTCACCCAGCGTTACCTGGTAGGGGCCTCGATCCTCCTGCTGGCGGTCATTTTGATTCTGCCGATCTGGATGCTCGCGGAGCGGCTCCTGTCGGGAAAACGCCAGCGGGTGGCCCAAGCCCAGCTCTTCGAACAAATGCAAACGGCTCTCCAAATCCCCGAAGGGGAGTCGTCCTTAGACACGCCGCCGATGGAGGATTTTCCGATCGGTGCGTCGCTGCCCAGTGCCGGCGCGGGGGAAGCAAGAACCGCGGCTTCGCCGATGGGCAGGGGCGACGCGGAAGTGAACTTCTGGGGGGAGGACGAACTGAAACGCAGGGCCGCGGCGAGCCCTTCAGGTCCACCGGAAAGGGAAGAGGAGGAAGTCATTCCGGCCGAAAAAGCTTTCGCCGACGAGGACTTCGCCTTCGGACCGGCAAGCCCTATGCCCCCAATGTCCCTGCCTGGGGCCGAAAAAAGTCCTCGCCCGAGCGAGCCTGCCGCGCCTCCGGCCACGGCGAAAGCGCCCGCCGCAAGCGATTCGCGCGCGCGCCCGTCTGCGCCCGCTGCGGCGCGGGCCCCGACCCCGGTTCCCGAAGACGAAGGCCCGATCGAGTTGGACGGCATTTCGCTGCAAGAAACCGGGATCAAGGATTTCGATGAATGGGAAAGGCCCTCACGGGGGGAGGAGCTTGGTCCCGCCCCGGGTTCGCTCGAAGAGATGGATTATGCACGGGGTCCGACCGAGGCCGAAATCCAGGAGATTCCTTTCTCGCTCGATGTCCCTCTGGAGCAAACCCAGGCCATGACCGAGGAGAAAGAGGAGGCGGAGGACACGGCGACGCTGCCGGTTCTGCCGACCCCCGAAGAAGCCTCCAAGCCCGAGGAGGTCGCCACGATTCGTCTGGAGGATGACTTTCCACTGGGCGGGGTGCTGCCCACGGTCGCGCCGCCTTCGGGCGGGAAGGCCGCTTCGGAACCTCACAGCCCGAAGCCGTCCGAGCCGGCCGCCTCGCTGGACGATTTGTTGGGCGAAGTCTCGCCGGACCCGCACGACGAGATCCTGATTTCGTCGGGCGGCGCGCCGGAGGCCGAGGTCACGATGTTTGACGATCAGGCGCGACCGAAAGCCGTTTTCCAGGACCAGCTGGCGCGGGGGCTGGCCGCTCTGGAGAAAGGCAACTGGAAAGAGGCCGTGAAGTATCTTTCCGTCGCCCACGCGCTGGAGCCCACGAACGATTTTGCGCGCGCCAAGCTGCGCGAGGCCCACAAAAAGCAGGGCGCGCACTCCGGCTGAGAGGTTGCGGCGCCTTCGAGTCCCTTCCGAAATCCGTGCGCTGAGCCGACTTACGCCCGCCCGGTGGGGCGTAAGTTGTTCGGTGAAAAAGGATTAACGACATTGTTGGTGGTCAGCAGACAGGGCGATCCGAGCTCGCCGGCCTTCAGATTTCGTTTCCCGCACGGGGGTTGCGCGTGAACAGCCTCTTTCCCAGACGTACCGGCCACGCCCACGAAAAGACGATTTGCGCGATCAGCCAGCCGGTTGCCGCGCCAAAGAGCACGTCGGTGAAGTAGTGATGATGTCCCTCGATCCGCTCGGTACCGCACCCGAGAGCTGAGAGATACCACACCAATCGGCCCTGGGGGTAAAGGACCGATAGATAGCCGGCCAGAGCGAAAGCCGCATTGGCATGTCCCGAAGGGAAAGACGTGTAGGGATACTCGAAAAGGGAATCCAGCAGAGATTTCTTTGGCTGTGCCCCTTCAGCTTCTGGATCAGTCAGGTTCTCGGGTTGTTCTTTCAGATAGGAGATTATCGGGTGTATTTGATGATTATCCGTTGCCAATGCCTGCCTGGGGCGCGTGCGGCCGGAGACGTATTTCGTGGTCTGGTTGATGACCTGCGACAAGGATATGGCGACCAGAATCACGGCAATAGTGGCGCGACGCCGGGGATCCAGCAGCCAGATGGTCGCGACAATGAGAAAAATAACTACCGGAGAGACGAAGAACCTGAACGGTTCCACGATCCACTTGATGGGGAGATCCTTCAGAAAGAGGCCCATCGGCACATCAATATAGCGGGAAAAGGGAATCAACGCGATCGCAACGAGCGCCACGACGAGGGGCAGGATCACTGACCGGCTTCGAAGCGGGCGGGGGAAATCTTCGTTAGGGCTGGAATGGTCAGGAAGTGCCGTCGTTGCGGCATCTCGGTCGGTTTTGATCGGAGACGAGGGCATTTTCAAACAATCCTGCCAAATCGGCCTGCCATTGGCGCGATCTTCCGCGTCCAATCTGAAGATAGCGTGATTTCCCGGGGGAAGGCTGCGGTTAACGCAGATTAGAGATCAGAATTCGGAAGCCAACAGTCAAGAAACAGAAGTCTGAAGTCCTTGATTCGTGGTCCCAATCACGTGGGCCGGTGGTTCCTTCGCGCTTCGTACCGACTGATCCCCTCGTCGGGCCAGTGGCGGACCTTGCGGGTGAACCCCAGGTTCATCAGCGTGTAGAAGAAGCGATGGACGCCCGGCTTCTTGCCCCAGATTCGCCGGTAGACCGAGCGAAGCGAAAAAATCCTCTTCCAGGTGTAGACGAATCCCTGCTCGACCTGTTCGGGCGTCATGCCGTGCGGCTGATGGACGCAATGGACGTTGTCATAGCGCTCCCAGTCCTCGGTCAGCAGGCGGCCTTCTTCCCTGAGACGATGATAGGAGCGCGTGTCGGGCAGGGGGGCGAGAATCAGGGCAATCGCCCAATCCAGCTTCGTCCGCTCGACGAAATCGGCGATCTGCTTGAACGTTTCGGGAGTGTCGTTGTCGCGGCCGATCATGAACGTGCCCATGATCCCGATATTGTGGTCGTGGATGCGCTGGATCAGGGTCTCATACTCCTCGGGGCGATTGAACGACTTGCCCATCTCGTCGAGTTCGGTGCGGTCGAGCGACTCGAAGCCGACGTTCACGGCGATACAGCGGCTGTCGCGAAGCATCTCGAGCATCTTGACATCGCGCGCGACGTTGATGGTGGCGTGGCACCACCACAGGACGTCCGTGTCGCGAATCACCTGCGAGAGCGCGCGCAGGTAGTCGCGCTGGAAGCCGACGTTATTGTCCACGATATAGAGGAGGCGGCGCGTGGCGAAGTAAGGAAAGTCGGGTGAAATCAACTCCATGGCGCGCCACAGCGCGCGCGGGATTTGCGGCTGGGGAACGAACATCTTTCGCAGCTCGGCCTCGACCTCGGCAATTGGGCGCATGCGGTAGCTTTTGCCGAAATACTCCGAGACGCCGCAGAAATCGCAGTTGTGCGGGCAGCCGCGCGTGGTTTCCAGCGTCTTGAGAGGCAAATAGTGGCTGGCGGCCATGAGGTCGCGCCGCGGGATGGGCAGGCCTTCGAGCGACGGCCACTCCTCGTTGCGATAGAGGCGCTCGAGCGAGCCGTGCTCGAAATCCTTCAGCAATCGAGTCCAGGTCCCGTCGGCCTCGCCCACCACCACCGCGTCGCAATGTTGGAGCGCTTCTTCGGGAACGACCGAAGCGTGGATGCCGCCCATGACGACCTTCTTGCCCCGGCGACGGAATTCATCGGCGATTCGATAGCCGCGCGGAGCGTTGGGCGTGAGAATGGAAATGCCGATCAGGTCGGCGTCCGTATCGAAGTCCACGTCCTGATAGCGATCGTCAATGATCCGCACCTGGTGCTCGGGCGGCGTCATCGCTGCCACGTAAGGAAGCCCCAGGTACATAAAGGGGAACGAATACTTGAACACGTCAGCGCGACGCTGATTGGGGAGAATCAGATTAATCTTCAAGCCGACACACGCTCCAGCAAACTCGTCGGGGATGCCTTCGACCGACAATCGGAACAGTGCCGCGAGGCCTCGCGTATTGTCAAGTCCGGCCGTAGCGAGCGGCGATCGGCTAAAGCTTGTAAAGGTCAAGGAACAACCACGTCACCCGGGGTTGCACGGGATTGTCCCGTATCCATTTCTGGGCGGATGCCGGGATCAGCAGGAGGCCGCCGTTCCCTTCATACGTGACGCGATGGTCGCCCTCGCTCAGCGTGAGCGTCCCCGAGGAGGCGCCCACCGGCTGGTCATCAATCCGGATGTTCCTGCAATCGCCCTTCGGCACGAGGCCGTATGGACCGGGCCAAATGAGCTCGCCCACGTAGGGCGACTTGGTGATCGCGGCTCCCGAAACAAGGATGTTTCTGTCAATGAGCACGTAGTGCCGGCGGAGAAAGGTACGGAATTCCGGCGGAAGCGATTCGAGACGGTAGTTGTGGATGATCAGCTTGCATCGAGCGGTGCGCAACGCGTGGAGCAGCTCCACCTTCTCCGTACCCCAGTTCTCCCTCACCCGATCCATGGTCTCCGCGTCCAGGAACAGCCACGATGCGGGCGTCCGGGTTCCGATCATCCGGACGCCGTCGAAATACGTGTCCTCGGGGCCCAGAATGGCCTCGGCGGCGCGAACCGTGGGCATTTGTTCGAGCGCTTGGGCGGTCGAGTAGATCCTGTAGCGTTGGACGGTGTTGATTCCCACCCCCACAAGCAGGATGAGCGCGGGGACGGCCAGGAGTCGCGGCGTATCCCGCAATGCCTCATAGACAAGGTCAGACAGGACGGCTGCAAACAATCCCAGAAACGGGATGCCGAACATGAAGACGTAAGGCCAGCTGTGGCGATGGATCAAAAGCAGGACGACGACCCCCAGGGTAAAGCAGGCCACGAACTCCTGCTGCCAGGTGCTGGTTCGCCAAAGCCTCAGCACATAGGCCAGTCCCAGGAAGGACAGGCAGTAGAACGAGATGTTTCGTGAAAAGGTTTGCCAGTGGAAGTTGGGCAGGTCTTGATAAAACTCTCGCACCACCGTCAGGCTTACGGCGCGCTGAGGATTGAAGGTGTCTTGGAGAACGTTGACATACGCTCCGCCGTGTCCGAACCCTACAAGGTAGGCCGCGAATACGGCCAGGCCCCCGACCGCAAAAAGGGCGAATTCCCGGATCGCTCGGAAGCCGGCCTTCCGCCAGAGCAGCCAGAACGACAGCATAAATGGAAGAATAAAGTAGATGGATTTCTGCGTGGTGCAGAAAGCGATCCCCAGACAAATCCCCGCGGCCAGCGCCCGCACCCCGGGCCTCAGGATGACCATCAGATAGACGGCGAGGAGGGCCAGGCAGGTGGCCATGATGTCCACGCGAATCGTCGCGCTGTGCTCTATGAACGTGCTGCAAGCCAGTGTCCAAAACACCGCCCAGAGTCCGCCGTGCATGCTGTCAAAGACGGAGCGATGAAGCCGGAAAAGAAGGTAGAGCGACAGGATCACAAACAGAAACGCGGTATGGCGATTGATCAGGAGAATGGCCTCCATGTTCCGGCAGAACAGATAGGGCAATCCGTAGAGCAGAACCCCGAGCTGGGTCTTGAAAGGGAAGTAGTCCACGTACGGCCGGACGCGAAGGAACATGTCGCCCCCGAGGCTCGAATCCACAAACTCGTCCATGATGTAGGAGAGATACAAAACGTACTGGTACTGGAGAAACACGAGCAGGCCGATGGCGACCAGCACGACCATGGCCAGCCGATCCACTTGCTTCCGATTCATTTGGCCCTTCCACTTGCGGCAACGAAAGATGGGCAGAACAGGTCGAGCGCGGGAGATCAGAAACGGCCCGCGACTGAATGAGACAGCCGGACGATCCTCTCGTCGGCCGGCCGTTCTACCTCCCGACCAAACCTTTGGTCCGAAGCCTGGCCTGCTGTCAAGAACGGGCGCGGCTTTGTTTCTTGACTTTCGGGGAAGAGGCGGGAAGAAGACTCCATAAAGTGGCTGGGTTGAATCGGCCGAGATGGATCAGGAATAAGTCCCGATTGGGGCCGGGGCTCGGACGAAGACAGAAAGGGGAAACGCATGAATCGTCGGGATATTACACGGAGAGCGTTTTTGCAGAAATCCGCGCTCGGCGCTTCGGCGCTGGCCGTGGGGATGAGCGGGCGGGCGCGCGGCGCCGAAGGGAAGAAGGACGAAGTGGTGCTGGCGTGGGTCGGCGTCGGCGGGCGCGGAACGACGCTGCTCAACAAGGTGCTGCAGCTTGACGGGGTGCGCGTCGGAGCGGTTTGCGACCTGAAGAGCGACCGCGTGGCGCGGGCGCAGAGAGTCGCCCAGAAGTTTCAGCCCAAGGGCTATGAGAACTTTCGCGAGATGATCGAGAAGGAGAAACTCGACGGGATCGTCGTGGCGACCGAAGTGGCCAATCACGCCAAGGTCGTCGTGCCCGTGCTCGAAGCCGGCATCCACTGCTTCAGTGAAAAACCGATGGATGCCACGGTCGAGAACGTGGACAAAATCACCCAGGCCGCGCGCAAAGCCAAGTGCCTCTACCAGGTGGGCTTCCAGCGGCGCTACAGTGAGAATTTCATCAAGGCCATGGAGAAGATTCATTCGGGCGATCTGGGCAAGGTGACGTTTCTGGCGGGCGACTGGCAGTTTCCGAGCGCCGTCGGCGGCTGGGTGATCAACGTCGAGATCTCGGGCGGAAAGCTGGTCGAGCAGGCCTGCCATCATATGGACGTGATGAGCTGGGTGATGAACAATCAGCACCCGCTCCAATGCGTGGGCATGGGGGCGATCACGGTCGAGCACCCCAATCCGCCGAAGTACACGGCCGAGGACCACTCGTCGGTCACTTTTCAATACCCGGGCAACGTGGTGTTCACCTACACGCACACGTCCTACGCGCCGCAAAAATGGTTTGCCGAGAAGCTGTGGGTCTATGGCGAGAAATGGGGGATTGACCTGTCGAAGGGCGAACTCTACACGCCGGATGGCCAGACGGTCAAGCTCAGCGAACCCAGCGACTATTACGTCGGGACGAGCGAGCAGCTCGAGGATTTCGCCGACAACATCCGCACCGGCGGCAAGCGGAAACCCAACTCCAACGTCGAGACGGCGCGGGTGGCCACCCTCACGGCGATCATGGGCCACGCCTCGTTCCACAATCTCGCAACGAATACGTTCGAGCCGCGCATCATCAAGTGGAGCGACCTGGGAACGACGACGGATGCGTGAGAGAGCTTCCTGGCAGGCCTCAATTGCGCCGCCACGCCATCCTCACCACAAGACGGGCGATCTATCTCGGCGCCAGAGAGGAAGGAAGACGGCAAGCGGAAGATTTGAACTCCGAACGCAAGGAACCCCGATGGCCAGCCGCAGAGGATCACTTTCCGTTGGCTTGATTGTGACCGTCCTCCTTGTTGGACAAAGCAGCCAATCTGAAACCATCAAGCTCCTGCCCATCGCCGACGTTGACGTTTCTTCGCATCAGGGGGAGACCGACGTGAGCATGGGCAAGACGCCGAAGCTCCGGCTCAAGAACATTGAGAATTTGGTCCTGCTCAATTTCGATTTTCGACCTCTTCGCGGCAAGCGCGTGAAGTCGCTTTGGCTTCACATGCGGACCGATCCCGAAAGCGCCCAGCGCGATCTCGCCCGCCTCAAGCTTCCCGCTTCGTTCGTTGATCCGCTGCGCAATATTGGTGTTTCGACCGTGAGCAGCGCGTGGGTCGAGGGCGCGGAGGCGGTTCCGTTTCGTCCCGATTCTCAAGGTCACGGCGCCACGTTTGCGGAGGCGAGCTTCGGGCAAAAGCCCTGGGCCTGGAAAGGCTCGACGCTGGCCGACGTCATTTTCGGCAATGGCGGATCGGTTCATTCGCACGCGGCGCTGGTGCGCGAGGGCGACATGTGGTGGAAAGTGGCGGTTGACCCGGCGGTCATCGAAACGTTGGTGGCGAGCGGCTCGGGCGGCGGTTTGTGTGTGATGGACGAAAGCAGCGTAAGCGGCGGTCTGAGCGCAAATACGCGGGTCTTTTCGCGCGAGTCGGGTTCCTGGTCGCCTTATCTCACGGTCGAGACCGAGGAAGTGGATGCCGAACCGCCTGCCGCGCCAACTGACTTGAGCGTTGCCCCTGCGGCCGAGAAAGCCGGGCTCGATTCGGGAGCCGTGCGCGTCCAACTCCGGGTAGGACAGGTTGGCAACCTGTCTTATAATGGCGTGGCGGCCCGGGTTCCGAACGTGGGACAGGTTGCCAACCTGCCCTACAACGACGTCGCGGCCTATCGTCTATACATTGATGGTCGCGCTGTTGAGCCTTGGCAAGTCGCGAAGCCAGGCCGTTTTGGCGAACAGCAAACATTTTATCTGACGGATCTTCCGCCGCGCCTCAAGTTTCGACTCGAAATCGAAGCGGCCGACGCCGCCGGGAATGTTTCGCCGCGGGTGGGGGTCGAAGCAATGGCGTCGCCCAGTCTGCCGGCCCCTCCGGAGTTACCTGGCGGACCGGCGCGACAGGTTGCCAACCTGTCCGACACTGAGCCGCCCGTGCGCTTTGGGCTGTTGCGCGTTTGGGCGTTTCCCGAACTCGGCAAAGTGGACCCGATGACTGGCGAGCAGATGGACGAGCCTGATTCGGCCACCTATCGCGCGCTGGCGGGGCGGCCCGGCGGGCCATTCTACCGGCAACGAAACGCGGTTTGGGACAGTACGGCGAACGCGATTCGGTTGGTGTCGGCGCGCGGCGAGATCGTGGGCTTCCAGGTGGCCGTCGAGCGGGCGGGCGCATTGCTGAAAGGTGTGCGTATTGTCCTCGGTCCCCTGCGCGGTGCGGCGGAAGAACTCGGCGTCGAGCAAATCCGCGCCTGGCGCGCCTGGTACGTGCAGTCGGGCAACCGCTGGCACGCCGAGCTTGCGCTGCCTCTCGAGAAGCTGTTCGACATCCCGACCGCCGACAACGGTATCGTCGGCCAGCGCAACCAGACCGTGTGGTTTGACATCGCGGTTCCCACGCGCGCCCACGCCGGCACCTATCAGGCCAATCTTCAAATCGAGGCCGAGGGAGCGGCGCCGGTCCGGATTCCGGTGACGCTCGAAGTGCTCGACGTCGCGATTCCCGAAACGCTGAATTTCTGGGGAGAGCTCAATTGCTACGGCCCCCCCGGCCCGCCCGGCAGCGACTACTTCTACGAAGCCCACCGCCTGGCCCACTACCATCGCTGCGCGATCAACAGCGTGCCGTACTCTCAGGGCGGCGACGTTTACAACGGCTATGCGCCGAAGCTGGCGGGCGAAGGGGCCGACTTGCGCGTTGCCGACTGGACGATGTTCGATCGCAATCTCGGCCCGCTTCTCGATGGGTCGGCGTTTGCGAAAAACCCGCGCGCCGGCGTTCCCGTCCAGGTGCTCTATTTGCCCATGTTCGAAAACTGGCCGGTGGCGATGACCAATCACTACGCCTACAAAGGCCGACCCGGCGAAGCCACGATTGTGCTGCATCATCTTCTTGCGCCGCCGGTGGAGAAGGCGTTCGACGAGGCCTATCGCCGCGGGTGGGTCAATGTGGCGCGGGAGTTTGTCCGTCATTTCGAAGAGAAAGGCTGGGACCGAACGCTCGCCGAGTTCTACCTGAACAACAAATGGCAGTTTGGCGGAACGAGCTGGTGGTTGCTCGACGAGCCGGTCTCGCGCGATGATTTTCTGGCGCTGCAATTTTTCGGTCGGATGTGGCGCGAGGCGACGCGCGAAGCCCGGACGGCGCGGATGCTGTTTCGCGGCGACATCTCGCGCCCGCAATGGCAGGGCGACCTGCTCGACGGCCTGGTGCAAATCGAGTATGACAACGGCGAGCTGTTTCAGCGCGAGCGGACCGACCGTGTGCTGGCCGAGCGCATGCCCGCGATTTGGTGCACCTATGGTGCGTGCAACCGGGTTGGCGAGTCGAATCTCCAGACGGCGGCGTGGTGTTTGCGCGCCTATGTCGCGGGGGCCGATGCGGTGTTGCCGTGGAACTCGCTCGACAACGGAGGCCGGTCGCTGAGGGAGGCGAACCAAAATGGCCTGATCGTCAACGGCAGGTCGCTGGGCTACGGGCCGGTGGCGAGTTTTCGCGTCTTTGCGCTGAGGCGGGGGGCGCAGGACGTCGAAATTCTGCGGCTTCTGGCCGAACGCCGCCGCTGGAACCGTGAGCAGATCGGCTTGCTTGTGACCCAGCGGGTGCCGCTTTCGGCCCGTTTCAAACAAGGCTTCCTCGACGAGGCAGCCGCGGCGCGATTTGCCAACCTCACGTCGCGCGGCTTCGTTGAGCTCAAAGAAGGCGCGTTGCGAATGTTGGCGGGGGAGTAGAACACTCCCCGACGGGGCCGGACGGGTCAGACCTGTCAGACACCGCCGTTTCGGGGAAAAGAGCTTGACGGAGCGGCGGGGGAAGGAGGATTTATAGAGTTCGTTCGGTCGGACGGGATGTAGCGCAGGTGGCTAGCGCGCAGCGTTCGGGACGCTGAGGTCGTGAGTTCAAATCTCACCATCCCGACCAGAGGATTCCGCCCCAGGGTTTCGCACTCGTTCGAGACCTTGGGGCTTTTGTTTTGCAGGAAGGGCCGCCGGCGTTCCCACTTGCCAAGCCCCCATCTTCTGCAAGACAGTCGTTCGAGACCAGCCTCTTGCCCCTCACCTCCAACCTCCCGCCTCCCACCTCTTCTTCGCGACAGGTTGCCAACCTGTCCCACTCAGGGCTCGACCGTCACCGGCCCCACCACGGCCGTGTTGTCCCACTTGTAGGTTTCGACGATCTCGTTGCGGACGTCCACGGTGCAGCCGATGTAAAGCCGGCCGGTGGGAATGTCGCTCTTCACGGTGCGCGGATACATCGAAAGATCAATGACCGCGTAAGGCGCGAGCGAGTCAACCGCGATCGGGTCGCAGAGGGGAACGCGCAGCTGGCGCTGGTCAGGTTCGGGAGAGGCCCAGAATTCGATGACGAAGTGGCCGGCCGTCGCTTTGCCGAAGTTCGAGACCACGCCGCTGAACTCAATCGGCCGGTCGCGCTTCAGCTTCTCGCCCCTCATCCGGAACTGATCCACAAACAAGTCCACCGAGCTTTCGCGGGCCACCACCAGAAGCTCCTTGCCCTCGGCCACGGCGCGGTTGTTCTCCTCGTCCGACTCCCTCACCTGGAGAATCCGGTCGGCGAGGGCGCTGACGGTGTAGAGACCGTCGGCCAGCGGATTGACCGCGCGGGCCAGCGTTTGCCCGAGCACCTCGCCCGGTTTCAGGTTCGCGATGGGCTGCGACTCCGCAAGGAAGACATCCGGACCCGACACATCCCTGGGCGTGGCATAGAACTCGATCCAAAAAGGACCGGTCGCGGTCGTGCCGCGGTTCTCCAGCCGCAACGTCAGGCGCAGCGCGCCCTGGGGCGTTACGGAGATGGGGAACGCCGGTTCGAAGCTCAGCCCGCTCACGACGATGTCGGGCAGGCCGGGCTGGTGGGGCGCGGTTTCATAGAGTTTGAAGCAGAGATCGTCGTCGCGCGGCTGGTCGCCGACGGAAAGCCGGCCGCCCGCATAAAGATCGCAACCCGAAGTCCAGAAGGAGAGCGGCGGCGCGGCGGCGGGCCGGTCTTGGGGACGCCCCTTGTTGTTCGGCCTCACGGCGAGAGTCAGCTGCTGGCCTCGCTTCAGCCGCAGAGGAGCGAAAGTGAACAGTTGCCATTCGCGCGAGCGGCGGGGCGCCGTAACGGTCTGAGAGGTCAACCGTTGGCCGTCTTTTCCGAGAATCTCCAAAAGATAGGGCGTCGGACCGGTCGTTTGCCCGTCGCCGCCGAGCAGAAGCGCGACCGCCGAAAGGGACGTGGCTTCGGGAAGGGTCAGCCCCTGGCGAATCGCGGCGGTCGCGGTGAAACTGCTGCGGGCCAGTGATTGCTCGACGATCGGATAGCAGCCGGGCGATTTGGGCCGGGTCACACCCGACACCCGGAAACAGACCGTGCGCGAGGTGGGCGCACCCCCATAAAGCGTCCGGCCGAGCCCTTCGGCGGTCTGGTGGGGCGCCGACCAGAGCTGTACGGCTTCGGGCACGTCGGAAGCAGGCGAGGAAAGGCGGAAGAAGTAGCGATGCCCGGGCTTGAGCATGCCGCCGGCCGTGAGATTCATACTACGCCAGAACGTCCGGCCTGAAACGCCGGGATAGTAGCGCACCTCGGCGGTTTTGAACGATTCGCGCAGCTGGGTCTTCTCGCGGCCATCGGAGCCGACCGAGCCAAATTCAATCCGGGCCACCGAGTCGGTTCGTCGCAGCGCCGAAACCAGGAGCTCCAGGCTGGGGCTGGCGACGCGATCGTTGAGCGTGAAGTACTGAGTGACCGTGACCGGGCCATGCACGGCCAGCGGCAGGATGTTGCGTTGGGGCACCTCGAGCACCGGCTTGGTGCGAACGCGTTCATAGCGTCCCAGCATTTCGTAGAACGAAGCGTTGCGGGCATACAGGGTCGGGATGCCGACCGAGAGTTGGCGATAGTTGCGCTGGATGGCGTCGCGGATTTCCTCGGCATAAGTGGCGAAGGCGTAGCTGCCGGCGGCGGGAAGCCACCAGTTGATGACCAGGAGTTTGGCCTGCTGGTTCTCGATTTTTTCCACCATCTCGCGGCGCAGAGGCGCCACCCGGTCCTGCCATAAGAAATAGGAGAAGGCCGGCACGGCCGGCAGGCGGTTGGCCATCCGGTAGACTTCGGGCGAGCAGGGCAGCACGATGAGGCGTTCATCGGGCAGAGTCAGGGAGGCACAAATCTTCGAGACATTTGTTTCGGGCGCCGCAGGCGGGGATGCCAGGCTGATCTCAGACATGTAGCCCTGTGCGAGAATCACCAGGAGGAGCGCGGCGGCGACCGTCCGCACAACATCGGCATAGGAGGCCGGCGCCGGGACGCCCTCCTTTCGAAAGGAGCGCCAGACCGCGGCGGCCTTTTCGCCGACGGGTTGCAGGATCCAGGCGGCGGCCCAGAACGACTGCACCGTGAAGGGCGCCGCGTATTGGTCATAATACCGCAGCATGAGCATGGGAACGTAGACCAGGTAGAAGACCGCCATGGCCCAGCGGCCGGAGGCGGCCAGGGCGACCACCACCGCGACGTTGGCCCAAGCCAGGCAGCAGGGGATGGCGCCCAGCCCCGTTGCCAGCGCCTCCGAAAACAGCTCGAGCCGTTGCGGGAGGTTGACCAGGAAAAAACTCAGCGGCGAGACCGCCGGGGCGAATCTCGCATAACCGGTTTCGGTTCGATAGTAGTGGGTGCTGACCACGTAGACCTGGCGCCAGAGGGCCGGCAACGAATCGGTGGCCCACAGATAAATGGCGATGGCGACAAACGGCGACGCAACCACGGCGGCGACGGCCAGCGCCCGCACGAAGCGATGCTCTCGCGGCGCAAACCGGAAATACTTCACCACCAGACCGATGGCCGGCAGCGCCAGCGGATAGGCGGCCACCAGCGAGGAGCTGATGGCCGTGAACATGGCCAACCCCACGATCAGCCAGTCGCCCCAGCCCAGCGGGTTTTCCTTATCGAACCGCCAGAACTGATGGAAGACCACAAGCAGCCCGAAAGCCGCGAACGCGTCGGCCAGATACATCTGGCCCCAGTAGATGACATGGCCCAACGTGAGGAACAGGACCAGCAGTCCGAAACTGAACGGCCGCGCGGAGCGCAGATTGCCCCGAGAGACCGCCGCCAAGGCCAGAATGTAGAACACCATTAGCGCGGCATGAAACGTCGCCATGCTCGAGCCGAACAGCCAGGCGAACGGCGCGGCGAACCAATAAGGGAAGGGCGGATGGTGGGCAAAAAAGTCGCGATAGGCCACCCAGCCCTGACTGACCAGCCAGGCGCCGGTGACGTTATTCGATTCGTGGCCGTGATTCCACCGCAGGTGGGGGGTGATGTGCCCCAGAACGAGCAGCACCATCAGGAGTGAGAACGTGACGATTCTTCGAGATTTCATCTATTCGGCGTCCTGCTTGCCTGTTATGGTCTCTTCATAGAAGGGAACGCCGGCGGCCTTGCCGGTGCCTTAGACCCTTTCGTCCAGGCATCTAGCCAGTTTGCGAAGATCTTCTCCCGTGGACGACATGGACGACATGGACGGGGTGGGCGTTGCGCCTCAGATGCAACGGTTTTAAGACACGCTCTTAAAACCGGGTATCGAGGAGGTTCATGGGTCGCCATGTTCCTGTTTCCTTCCGCCGCCGTGTTTTGGAGCACCGGCGAGGCCGCCGGCGTTCCATCCCCAACCCAAAACCCCGAAGGATCCTATCTCTGATTGAGATAAGCCACGTAAGCATCGAACGCGGTGCGGACGTCGTCGAGATGGTCACCGCTGAACCTTTCCAGAAACGCCTGCGCGAGAACAAATAACACCGCGGCCTCACCGACGACTGCTGCGGCCGGCACCGCACAGACGTCCGACCGTTCGCGCGCCGCCTCATAGGGCTCTTTGCTTTCGAAGTCCACCGAAGGCAGGGGCCGGCGCAACGTCGCGATCGGCTTCATCGCCGCGCGAACGATGATCGGTTCGCCGTTGGTGATGCCGCCTTCCAGACCCCCGGCGTTGTTGGTTGGCCGGAAAAAGCCACCCGTCAGGCCGTGCCCCTCGAGATAGCGCTCGGTATGCTCGCGATCAAACTCGATCGGGTCCTGAACGCGGGAACCGGGCAGGCGCGCCGCCTCGAAGCCCAGGCCGAGCTCGACGCCCTTGATGGCCTGGATGTTCATCACCGCTCCCGCGAGCCGGCCGTCGAGCCGCGCGGCGCTTTCCATGCAGCTGCCCAGGCCCAGGGGGACGCCCGTTGCGACGACTTCGAAGAGGCCGCCCACCGTGTCGCCCTCTTCCGCGGCGCGGTCCACCATCTCTTTCAACTCAGTTTCGCGCGAGCGGTCGCCCACGCGAAACGGCGAAGCCTCGGCGGCCTCGCGGATGGCCGACCAGCTGCGGGTCGAACAGTCTATCGCGATGCGGCCGAGACCGACCACGTGCGAGAACACTTCGATGCCGAACTCGGCGAGAAATCGTCGGGCCACCGCGCCGACGGCCACCCGCGCGGCGGTTTCGCGGGCGCTCGCCCGTTCGAGGACGTTCCGCGCGTCGTGCTGATGCCACTTGAGGACCCCGGGCAGGTCGGCATGGCCGGGCCGCGGCCGGGTGATGGCGCGCGATTTTGCCTCGGCCGATTCGGCCTGGGGCGCCGGCGACATGACGTCCCGCCAATTGGGCCAGTCGCGGTTTTCGATCACGATCGTCAGGGGACTGGCCAGAGTCTGACCGAACCGAACGCCGGAGCGGAGGTGAGCCTTGTCGTGCTCGATGGTCATTCGCCTCCCGCGCCCATACCCCACTTGGCGGCGAGCCAGGTCGTGGTTGATCTCGGCTTCCGTCAGAGCCAGTCCGGCCGGCAGGCCCGTGATCACAGCGGTCAACTCCGGGCCATGCGATTCGCCCGCGGTTACGTAGTGGAGCGCCATCAGACACCTCGCTCGACACGGCACTTCCCCGGTCAGTGTCGAAGATAGCGGGACAGCTATGCCAGAAACCGAAGGCAAAAGGCAAAAGCAAAAAGGCAGAAGAAAGCGATGTTTTTCGGGTCACAGCTCTCTCGGGAGAATATGTCGTTCTGCCCCTCGGGTGGGACTTTTAGAAGTTCCTGGCTGAGGCGGCGCGTCCTTCTTTTGATGCTTGAGCTCGGACGCGCAATCAGCGATGGTGCTGTTGTTGCGGCGCCGTCCGAACGGCGAGAATCTGCCATCGCGATGCTGAGGATCGCGAGCCCGAGAGCAACTTTGAGCGCATTGCTTCTATCGCCTGATCTGTTTTCGTTCCACCTGGCCGTCATGTTTTGTTTTGGCGCGGTGTGGGGCAGCTTCTTCAACGTGTGCATCTATCGCCTGCCGCTGGGGCGAGGAGTCAACACGCCCTCGCGTTCGTTTTGCCCGACGTGTGGAACGATGATCGCCTGGTATGACAACATCCCGCTGGTCAGCTACGTGGCGTTGGGCGGGCTGTGTCGCCATTGCGGGTGCCGCATCAACATTCGCTATTGGCTGGTCGAGTTGCTGACGGCCGTGCTGTTCACGGCGGTGTTCTGGGTCCACCGCTACAGTCTGGCCACGCCGCTGTTCCTGTTCTTCACCGCGGTCTTGATCGTTTCGACGTTCACCGATCTGGACCACTGGATCATTCCCGATTCGGTCTCGTTGGGCGGGGCGGTCGCGGGGATTGTCGCCGCGCTGGCGATTTCGGTGGCCGCGGCAACCGGGCGATGGCCCCACCTCGGCCGGTCGCTCTACGTGGCATATCCGTTCGCGACGATGGGGCCGTGGGGCATCGCGGCCAGCGCGGTGACCGGTGCGGCGCTGGGGTTCTTCTCGCTGTGGCTCGTGGGGGTGCTCGGAACGCTGGCCTTCCGAAAAGAAGCCATGGGCATGGGCGACATGAAGTTGTTCGCCTGCGTGGGAGCGTTCGTGGGATGGCAAGGAAGTTTGCTCGTGCTGGCGCTGGCCTCGTTCATCGGCGCGACGCTCGGCTTGTCGCTGATGTCCGCGCAATGGATCGTGGCGAAACTGTTTCCCGCGACGGCTGGTGTTCCCGCGGAAGGTCCCGGGCCGGTGAGGCTTGAAACCCCGCCGGGATCCCCGGATCAGCAACCGGCGTCGGCAGAAGCAGCGAGCGGGTCGCCGGCGGACCCGTCAACCACTCCTCCACGGCGCCGTCCGAAAGGCCGCCAGCTTCATCATTTGCCGTTCGGACCGTACATTGCAGTTGCGGGCTACGTCGTGGCGTTGTTCTATCGGCCCATGACGGAGTGGCTGATCAATCATTTGCTCATTCTCGATTGGCTCGGTCGCAGATAAGCGGTTTCGAGTTTCCGGACTCAAATTTCAGGGGCGGGCATTCATCGTTTTCTCGGTGATCGCGAGGAGGGGACGAAGATGGAGATCACGGGGCAAACCAAAATCGTGGGGGTCATCGGTTGGCCGCTGACCTACACCTTGTCGCCGACGATGCACAACGCGGCGATTCAGCAGGCGGGGCGGGACTATGTCTATCTGGCGTTTCCGATTCATCCCGACCATCTCGAAGAAGGAATCTGGGGATTGAAAGCGTGCGGCGTGCGCGGTCTCAACGTCACGATCCCGCACAAGGGGCGCGTGGTGGACCTGATAGATCGCCTGTCAGTCGAGGCGATGGCGGTCGGTGCGGTGAACACCATCCGTTTCGACGAGGACGGGATCTGGGGCGGGAACACCGACGTGTACGGCTTCACTACTGCGCTCCTGGACGAGGGCTTCACGCTGTCGGGCAAACGAGTCGTGATCGCGGGAGCGGGAGGCGCCGGTCGGGCCATCGCCGCCGCGGCACTGCTCGAAGGGGCGGCGGCCGTGGCGATCTGGGACATCGAACCGCAGCGGGCCGAGCGGCTCGTGAGCGACTTCGAGAAAGCGCCGCTGCCCCACCGCCTGCTCGCCCATTGCGCCGACAAGACCGACCGCCGAAGGGCTCTTTCGCGCTGCCACTTGTTCGTCAACGCTTCGCCGGTGGGGATGAAGGCCGGCGATCCCGCGCCGATTGACGTTTCGCTCCTGCCCGACGGCTGCGTGGTCTTTGATGCAGTTTACAATGTCGAAACGACGCTCCTGAAGCAATCGCGCGAGCGAAAGCTCAAGGCGCTGGGCGGCCTGTCCATGCTGATGTATCAAGGCGCAAAATCGTTCGAGCTCTGGTTCGGTGTCAAACCCGATACCGAACTGATGCGGGCCAAAATGGTGGAGAAACTGAAAAAGCAAGGATGAATTATGAATGGTGAACGGAAAAGCAACGCAGAACGATGAACGGGACTTTGTGACTTTCCGGAGCTAATCTTGGGGCACCCTTGTCGTGTCTGGCCGGGTGGGCGCTTTTCATTCATCATTCGTTCTCGAGGTTTCGCTTTGAGCAGCCAGCCGACATTGGTCTTCGTTTCGGGTCTTGGCGCGGACGGGCGACTGTTCAATCCACAGCGAGCGCTGCCCTGGCCGATCAAGGTTGTGGAGTGGATCGAGCCGCTGCGCCGCGAGACGCTGGCCAGCTACGCGGAGCGATTGATTGAGCAGGTGAAGGTTGAGCCGCCGTTTTTTCTCGGCGGCGTTTCGATGGGCGGGATGATCGCTCTCGAGATGAGCCGGTGGATGCAGCCCGAGGCGGTTTTTCTGATTGCCAGCGCGCGCTCGGGGAGGGCGCTCCGGCCGATCTGGCGCATGGCGGGCCTGGCGATTGGCGGGGCACCGCTCTGGGCCGGGCTGCCGCCCGCGATCGCCAAGCCGGTGGCGCAATTTCTGGCGCGCACCACGTTGCCTTCGCGCGACCAGCTGACGCCCGAGCAGCTGGAGACGTGCGTACAGATGGCCGCCGACGCCTCGCCGCGATTCGTCAAGTGGGGATGTCGTGCCGCGGTTACGTGGCCCGGCGTGGATTTGCCGCGCGTCGCCGTCCATCACATCCACGGCGACCAGGATCGAATGATGCCGCTCCGCCGCGTCAAACCCGACCACATCGTGCGCGGCGGCGGCCACCTGATCAACCTGACCCACGCCCCGGAAGTGAACGCCTATCTGGCCGAGAAGATCGAGAAACATTTGAAAGGAACGCCGGCGGCCTCGCCGGTGCTCTAAGACGCAATTCTGGCAACCTTCCTGTGCGGCGAACCCCAATTCACCCAACGACCGCTGTTCGAGAGTACCCGCGAGGCCGGCGGCGTTCCTTCGGTCATGCACTTTTTGTTTGACACACCGCGGCCCGGCTCTTCACCATGGCCGCCAAGTAGTGGTCCGTAGCCTTGATCTTTGACAAGCTCACGCCGGGCTTCGCCGGACAAGCGATCGTTCCAGCAGCAGCGGCCCCCTCGTCTGTTCCAATTCCTGTTGGCTCTTCAGGCCACCATCCCTGTTCTCGATCCTGCGGCAAAGGAGGAATGACTCGGTGATTAAGCAAAGGTTCTCGATCCGGCAAGTCGTCGAAATGACGGGTCTCGAAGAAAGTGAGATCCGGTTTTATGAAAAGGTCTTTGGCGAGTTTCTGCAATTCACACGAATGGCCGGGCCCGAGCGTGACTTTACCGCAGACCACCTGGAGATTTTCAGGCGGATCAAGGAGCTGACCCACAAGCGCGGATTCGGGATCGAAGAAATCCGGCGCGAGCTCAAGCAAGTGACACACGTCGGCGCCGGCCCGCGCCCCTCCGGTCTTCCCCCCGCCAAAACTTTCGATTACGCCCGCGTGATCGCGATCACCAGCGGCAAAGGCGGCGTTGGAAAAACGACCGTTGCGGTCAACCTCGCCGTGGCCTTTGCCCAGCGCGGCAAACGCGTGGCCATCTTTGACGCCGACCTGGGGCTGGCGAACGTCCATATCTTGATGGGCGTGCGGCCGCGCTTCAATCTCATGCACGTCATTCAGGACGGCTTCTCGCTCGACGACGCGCTGCTCGAAGGCCCGCTCGGGATCAAGCTCATTTCGGGCGGACAGGGCGTGCGCGAACTGGCCAACCTCAACGACGAGCAGCGACGTAACGTCCTCCGCCAGATGGATCAGCTCGAGCGCGAAGTGGACATTCTCCTGGTGGACACAGGCGCAGGCATCTCCGAAAACGTCCTTCGGTTCGCCACCTTTGCCGACGAGGTCATCGTCGTCACCACGCCCAACGTTGCCGCGACCGTGGACGCCTATTCGATCATCAAGATTCTGCGCGAGATGGACCCCCAGGGGAAAATCGGCGTGCTCTGCAACATGACCAAGAGCATGTATCACGCCAAGAACGTCTTCAACCGGCTGGACACGGCGGCGCGGAAGTATCTCGACTATGCGTTGGGCGATCTGGGCTACATGGTCGAGGACGAATACGTCGCGGCCGCCAATCAGTCGCGCAAGCCGCTCCTGCTGTCGTTTCCCCATGCGCCGTCGTCGCGGTGCATGCTCCAGGTGGCCGATACGGTCCTCAACGCCAAGGTGTTCAAGAACATCGCCAAGCAGTCGTCGTTCCACGACATCATGGGCGCGCTGAAGCGAACCATGGTCGGAGCGGCGGCGGTGTGAAGATTTTCGATTTTGGATTGGAGAGGGAACGCCGGCGGCTCGCCGGTGCTCTGAATTGCGGTTGGGGGATTTTGGAAAAGGGACAAACGGACCCATGTTCGATCCATTTGATTTCAAAACTCTGATCGTCCGGTGGTCTCGAAGTCTGTGTGGCTTCGAAATCCAAAATCCAAAACGGAAAACCCAAAATCGGTAGAGGAGACTCCCGATGGAAGCGACCGATCCTGCGGCGATTGTGGAGATGGTGGACGTGGCGCCGGCGACCAAGCCCGGCGAGCAGATGCGCATGGGCGTGGAGCGGCCTCATCAGTGGTTCGGCTTCGAAGACAACCCGTTCCGCGACAGCGTCAACCCGAAGTTTTTCTTTCGCACCGAGTCGCACGAACAGGCCTACGTCAAGATGCGCGAGTGCGTGGACGAAGACATTGCGCTGGGATTGACCGCAGCGGCCAGCGGCACCGGCAAGACGCTCCTGACCCAGATCCTCCTGGCCGACCTCGATTCCAGGAAGTATCACCCTGTGGTCATTCTCGTTTATCCGCAGATGACACGCACGGCGCTCCTGACCGAAATCGCCCGCGAGCTGGAGCTCGAAGTGAGCGATTCGTCGCGCGTCCAGACGCTGATCGCCGCGGTGCATCGTCGCATCATTGACCTCTATCGCCAGGGGATCAAGCCGGTCCTGATCATTGACGAGGTGCATTTTCTCAAGGCCGATTCGCTGCATTTGTTGCGCACGCTGAGCAACATCGAGGTGCCCGAGCGGAAGCTGGTGACCATTCTGCTCTTCGGCGAGGAGGCGTTTCTCGACAGGCTCGCGCAGCCGAAATACCGCGCGCTGTTCAGCCGCGTGTTTGTGCGCGCCGATCTCCAACCGCTGGCCGCGGCCGAGGTCGAACAGTATATCAAGTTTCGCTGCCTGGTGGCCGGCGGCAGCGGGGCGATTTTTGAAAAAGCGACGTTTTCGCTCATTCATGAGCTGTCCGACGGCATCCCGCGCGAGATCAACCGCATCTGCTATGCGGCCATGACGCGCGCCGCGGTGAGAAAGCAGAAGACCATCGGCGTGGGACTCTTCTAAGGCGGCCTCTGGCCGCAACCAAAGAGGGGTGAGAGTCGTGGACATCCACTTATGCACCGGAAAAAATCCATCCCGTCCATGTCGTCCACTTCGTCCACGGGAGAAGATCTTCGCAAAATGGCTGGATGTCTAGACGATAGGGTCTAAAGAAATGAAAGATGAGAAACCGACAACCGACAATGATAGGCGAAGAAGAACAGGTACGGGATGGGGGCGCTGTTGGCGCTAAACCCTAAACCCTGAACCCTGAACCCCGAACCCGAAACTGCGATGAATCGGCGATGAAAGACCGAAAACAAGAACCGGACCCCGCAGCCGATCAGCCCGGGCCGCTGACCAAAACCCGCTTGCGGCGCGGCGAGATCGGTCGTAAGAAGACCGACCCACCCTGCGCCGAGATTATTGACTTCCTGCCTGCCGTCCACGGCGACGTCGAGGACATCCTGTGCGATGTTTCCGGCGACGAGCTGCCGCCCGATCCCGAATGAAGGAACGCCGGCGTTCCCTACAGCATATCCTGCGGATCCACGTCCACGGTCACCTGAACGCGCGGTTTGGGGTGGTGCTTTTCGAAGCGGGCGAGCGCTTCGGCGAGCACCGCCCGCATGACCGACGGCTTGTGGCCGCGCAAGAACAGCCGCCAGCGCCACTGGTCGCGAAGCTTGGCGATCGGCGACGGGGCCGGGCCGAGTATTTTCATCGCGCGATCGCGTTCCTGCGCCGCACGAATCGAGCGTCGAATCATCGAACTCAGATTCCCCGCCTGCTTGAGCGCCGCGTCCTTGTCCTTGGCCGAAACGATCAGGGCCACCGCGCGCGTCGTCGGCGGGAACGCCAGAATGCGCCGGTACTCGATCTCTTTGGCATAGAACGACTTGTAGTCATGCGTCTGCGCCCAGCGAACCGCGTAGTGCTGGGGCATGTAAGTCTGTACGAGCACTTCGCCGCGCCGCTCGCCGCGTCCCGCGCGCCCGGCCACCTGGGTGAGGAGCGAGAACGTCCGTTCGGCCGAGCGAAAATCGGGAAGAAACAACGCCAGGTCGGCCGCAATGACCCCCACCAGCGTCACGCGCTCGAGGTGGAATCCCTTGGCGATCATCTGGGTGCCCAGGATGATGTCCACCTGCCCCGACGAAATTTTTTGCCAGGCGTCAATGAAGGCCGTGCGCGTGCCGATCGTGTCGAGATCAATGCGCAGCAGGCGCGCCTCGGGAAACAGCGCGGTGACGACCTCTTCGACCTTCTCGGTGCCGATGCCGACCAGCGACATTTCGCTTTGCGCGCACTTCGGGCAGAGCGGCGGAACCTTCTGCTCGGCGCCGCAATAGTGGCAGCGCAAGCGCTCGTCCCACTTGTGGTAGGTCATCAGGACGTCGCAGTGCTCGCAGTGGATCATGTGGCGGCACCGCAGGCAGAGCGCATATTGCGAGAAGCCCCGGCGATTGAGAAACAGGATCACCTGTTCGTGGGCCTCGAGCCGCTCGCGCATCGCCCGCACGAGATTGCGCGAGAGCAGCCCGGCGGCGGGACTGGCGGGTTGTTCGCGCGCCTCGTCGGCCATGTCCAGCAACGTCACCGCGGGCAGCGGGAGCGACTCGATCCGTTCGGGCAATTCGAGCAGGACGAACTTGCCGCGCTGGGCGTTGTAGTAGGATTCGAGCGAAGGCGTCGCGCTGCCGAGAACGACGGGGATCTTCAGCCGCTGCGCCCGAACGAGCGCCACGTCGCGAGCGTGATAGCGCGGCGAATCCGACTGCTTGTAGGAGGTCTCGTGCTCCTCATCAATGACGATCAGGCCCAGCCGCTCGAACGGCGTGAAGACGGCCGAGCGCGCGCCGATGACGATCTGGACTTCGCCCGCCTTGATCCGCCGCCACAGATCGTACTTCTGCCCCAGCGAGAGGCGGCTGTGATAGACCCCGACGCGATCGGCAAAGCGCCGCCGAAACCGCTCGACCGTCTGGGGCGTGAGCGCGATTTCGGAAACGAGGACGATGGCCTGGCGGCCGAGTTCGATCAGGCGCGCGATGGCCTGAAGATAGACTTCCGTCTTGCCGCTGCCCGTGACGCCGTGGAGGAGAAAGCCGCAAAACGCGTTCGCCTCGATCGCCGCGCCGATCGCTCCCAGCGCCTTCTGCTGCGCGTCGTTGAGCGCGAGCGGCGCGTCGGCTTCGGGAGCGACGGGATAGAAGTCGGGCCGGTAGCGCTCGGTTTCAATCGCCTGGAGCGTGCCCTTTTCGACCAGGTTCCTGATCACGGCGTCGGTCACGCCGAGCAGCAGGGAGAGAGCGTTCGGCGCGATCGGCACGTTTTCGGTTTCGAAGAAATGAGAGACGACGAGTTGCTGGTGGGCGGTCATCTTGGGCGGGGGCCATTCGCCGCGTTTCCATCGTTCATAGCGCGCGGCGAAATCGGCCAGCGCCACCAGTCGCTCGCGCCGCTTGGTGACTTCGGTCAGCCCGACCGCCGATACGCACGCCACCGCCTCGCCGAGCGGGCAGAAGTAGTATTCGGCCATCCACGCGGCCAGCTCGAGAAGATCGGGCTCGACGCGGAAGTCGGGCACGACGCGCTGGGCCAGGAATTTGATGATCTTGTCGGTTTTGGGCTTGTCGCCGAAACCCACGACGCAGCCGATTTTTTCGAGATTGCGAAACGGCACGCGCACCAACGCGCCGAGCGGGATTTGCCCGCGCATCGGCCCCGGAATGCGATACTGAAACGAGTCGGCGACCGGCAGATCGAGCGCGACGTCGGCGAATTCCGCGGACGATATTTGTGCGTCGGGAACCGTCATCACGCAACGGTTCTAAGCCCGCCGCGCCGCGACCGTAAAGCGCAAAAACACCGCAAGCCTCTTGCCTTCTTCCCGTGTCCCCGTCTCAATCTCGAAGTGCCGCCTCTTGATGTCCGCTTCGAAATCCGCGTGGCCGCTTGCTATGCAGGGAGCTGTACTTTCTGATACAAAAACTCCGGGGCTATGTCGGCGCCGTTTGGCCAGGTAAGCGTGTGGAATTCGGGGTGGATGGAGAACTGCTGGAAGAACGCTCGGTTTTTGAGGGGCTCGAAGATCTCCCCATACAGCTCATCGCGAAGATCCACGTCGCCTTCAGTTCGGTCCGTGAACCGAAGATGGATGATGAAATCCTGCACGTACCGTGCTTCCGCAACTCTCGGTATCATCGCGTCACTCCAATGGTGCGATCTTTTTGGCCGGCTGGCCGGCCCGAACCAGATTCCAGTCTTCAAGAAGTTCGTGTTTGTGAAGATCGAGCCACTCCAGCACCAGACGCAGTGCCCGCTTCGGGAAATCTCCGTGCACGACCCCGCTCTCGACATCAACCGTAATCTGGTACTCTCCATAGACGGCATGGAAATGCGGCGGCACATGGTCCCGTGGGAAAATGCCGATCACTATCCCAAGGAATCTCGATATCTCCGGCCTGTATAGTACCCCCGGAGTTCTTCCGTGTCAACGGCCTAACGCTCAGGGCCGAAGCGCCTCGTCGGCCTCCGCAACCGACGCGCCGTATCCTGAATTCACCCCGCCGCCTTCTCGGGCAGAGATGTTCCCGTGGTCCGCGGCGCGTTGCTTTTCCTCGTTGGAGGCCGGAGGCAAATTCTCCGATCCGCGCCAACCCGTCAAGGCAATTGTGCGCGCACATTCGAGAACGTCGGGCGCTGAACCGATCCTGCGAAGATTTTCAATCCGGGTGGCTAAGCCCGCCTTCATTCTCACTTCGGCGCGACTTTGCCCGCTTTCAATCCGGCCGGCTGAGGATGATCTCGACGCGGCGGTTGCGGGCGCGGCCATCAGGGGTGTCGTTCGATGCGATCGGTTCGTGGTCGGCGCAGCCGATCGAGCGAATCTGCTTCTGGGGCAGCGGGGCCGATTCCATCAGGAAGCGCAGGACGTTGCCGGCCCGCTGCGACGACAGCGCGAGGTTGTCGGGGAACGGCATGTCGCGCACGGGTTGGTTGTCGGTGTGGCCCTCGACTCTCAGCTGGTAGCCGCCGTACTTGGCCAGGATTTGCGCGATCTGGCGCAGGTCGGCCTGGGCCGAATCGTGGAACATCAGCGTGGACGGTTGGAACAGCGAATCGCTGCGCAGGCGAACGGTGACGCGGTCGGGAGCGGCGATCACTTCGGCGTTTTTCTGCTTGATCTCGTCGGCCAGCGCTTTCTCGAGAGCCTCCTTGGCCTTGGTCAACGTGACGTCCTCGACCGGCGCCCCACCGCGCAGCTTGCTCAATTCCTTGGTCAAACGGGCGACCTCGGATTTGAGTTTCTGGCGCTCGTTTTCGGAAGAGCGGCGCTCTTCGGTCAGCTGCTTTTTGATTTCGGCCACCTGGGCCGAGACGCTGGTCCTGCCGTCGCTGGCGCTCTTGGGGGCGATTTTCAGGTCGGCCACCGTCCGCTCCAACTCACGGATCTTGTTGTTGCTGTCGTCGAGCGAGCTCTTGAGCTGATCGCGTTCGGCTTCGAGGGCTTTGGCGCGCTTTTCGGCGGTCTGGCGGGCCTGCTCGGTCTCGGCGAGACTGGACTGGAGAGAGGCAACCTGGCCGTTGGCCACCACGAGGTCCTTTTCAACCTTCGACTGAGTGGTCTTGAGCGAGGTGTGCTCTTTCTCGAGCGTGGAAAGGCGCGTTTCGGTGGCCTGGGACTTCTTGCCCAGCGCCAGGTTCTTGTCAATTTCCTGCTGGGCGCGAAGCGTCATCTCGTTGATCTGGCGTTCCAGTTCGCGCTCGCGATCGGTCTTGCCGGTGCGGAGCCGGCGGAGCTCCTGGTCGCGCAGAGCCAGCTGTTTCTGGAACTCCTGGGTGTCTTTGGTTCGAAGGGCCGAGAGATTCTCGTAGGCATCCTGCCAGGTCTTCAGCTGCTTTTCCATTTCGCTGAGCGTCTGATCCTGCATATCGGTCTTGGCGCGGAGATAGTCCAGTTCGCTGCACGAGGTGAGAAGAAAGACGGCGGCCAGGGCGGGCGCGACCGGAAAAAGGTGGCGCAGACGTTGTCCCGCGCGCCGGAATGGCTCGTTCATGGATGCATCCTCCTGAAACACTCCGCGGGGAGTGAACGCCCTGTGGGCGGTTCGCGTTCGATTACGCGGGCGCGGGAACGGAAAATCAAGGAGGAAAAAGATTTCCGCGGCCACCGTATAACCGACTCTGGAGCGAGCGGCTTGGTTGGATTCAAAGCGAAAAGCGGGGAACCACGGATTTCGCAGCGCGGCTTGACACGCTACCCGCAATCGTGAAAAGGTTCTTCCGAAAGACAGCGTCGAGCCGTGAAAGCATCGCGAAATGCCAGTACGAGAGGTTGCCAACCGGTCCCACGGATTCTCGGAGGGAGAAACCCCATGACGGTTCTTGAGACGATTCGCATTCGTCGCAGCGTGCGCAAATACCGCCGCGACCCGATTCCCGAAAGCGTTCTCGACCCCCTGCTCGAGGCGCTTCGTCTGGCGCCGTCGGCCTGCAACAACCAGCCGTGGCGGTTCGTCGTGGTCACCGACGCGGAGACACGCAAGGCGCTGGCCCACGCCGCGCGCGATCAGATGTTCATCGCCGACGCCCCCGCGATCATCGTCGGGTGCGGTTTTCCGGCCAAGGCCTACCAGCACATGGGCGGCACGGGCAACAGCGTGGACATTGACCTGGCCGTCGCCCTGGATCATCTGATGCTGGCGGCCGCCGGAGCCGGACTGGGCACGTGCTGGATCGGCGCGTTCAGCGAGCGGGCGGTCCGGCAGGTCATCGGCGCGCCCGACGACGTGAAAGTGGTCGCGCTGACACCGTTGGGTTATCCTCTGGAGCCGGGTTTGCTTCATCCGGTTGACCCGGCCCGGCGAATGAAGCGCGAACAGATCATTAGCTTTGATCAATTTTGAACGTTGAATTCTGAATTGAATGGAGCGGGCGACGAGACCGCTTCTCCGTGCGACGAGCTTGGCCGCGCGGGGCTCGGCTAATTCAACATTCAACATTCACCTTCATCGTGGCGAGGATATACGCGTCCTCGAGCGAGGGCTCGATGCGCCGCGCGCCGGGAAGATCGCACGATTCGGTGATGAAGCGGAACAACACCTGGCCGGCGCCCGCCGCTTTCTTGTGGAGCAAGCTATAGCGCTCGCAGATCAGGGCCTCGTCGTCGAACCGGCCGGGGTATTCCCAGATTCGATTGCGCGCGCGATCCACCAGTCCCGCCGGTGTGCCGTCATAGACAATCCTCCCTTCGTTGAGCAGGGCCAGCCGCCGGCAGCTGCTCGAAATGTCGTCAATGATGTGAGTCGAAAGCAGCACGACGCGGTCTTGCGCGAGTTGCGAGAGCAGAATCCGGAACTTGATGCGCTCGATGGGGTCGAGGCCGGCGGTCGGTTCGTCCACGATGATCACGCGCGGCAACGTGAGCAGCAGCCGCGCGATGCCCAGGCGCTGGCGCATCCCGCCCGAGAACGTGCCGACCTTTCTGTCAGCCACGTCGAGCAAGTTGACCTGTTCGAGCACGGCCGCAACGTTGCGGTCGCGCGCGGCACGGTCTTTGATCCCCGCGATCAGGCTGTAGTAGGTCAGATACTCGCGCGCGGTGAAAACGCCGTGGAGGCCGAACGATTGCGGCAGGTAGCCGATCTCGCGGCGCGCCTGCTCTGCCTCTGCGGCCATGTCGAGACCGTTCACGGCCACATAGCCGCAGGTCGGCCGAACCATGCCGGTGATAATGTGAAGCAAGGTGGTCTTGCCCGCGCCGTTGGGACCGAGCAGACCGAACACGCCCTTTTCGATGGAAAGGTTGACGTTGCGCAACGCCTCGACTCCCGAAGGCGGACGGGCGCCATATTTGTAGCGCGGCGAGGGAATGACGTGGAGAAGGGTGCGCGGCCGGAACACCGGATAGATCATGCGCACGTGGCGCACCTCGATGCCGGCGGGACGAGAGGAATGGTGAAGGGTGAATGGTGAATGGTGAGTTTCAGAAGCAAGCGGTTCTTCGTGGGCGGCCACCCGGCTCATCGCGACGGCGAAGGTCGGCGCGAACGGCGCGGGGCCTCCGGCCGGCGCCAGCTCGAGCCGCTTGGCGCGCATCCGCGAGGGCCGGAAGAAATAGAGCAGCCACCTCCAGCGCCACACCTCCAGCGCCTGCCGGAGGAGAAAGGCCAGCGCGTCCTCGACGTTCATCAGCATGGCCGGGATGATGACCAGCGTGAGCAGCGTGGAAACCGACAGGCCGCTGATGATCACGATGGCCAGGCCCGACCAGTTGATGTTCTCGTCGCTGCGAAACGCCATGGGCACCAGGCCCAGCGTCGTGGTCAGGGCGGTCATCAGGATCGGGCGCAGCCGGGCGCGGCAGGCGGTGATGATCGCGGCCGTGCGGCCATAGCCGCGCTCGCGCCGCAGCATCGAAAGGAAATCCATCATGACGATGCCGTTGTTGACGACGATCCCGGCCAGGATGACCATGCCGAGCATGGCCAATTCGTCCATTCCCGTGCCGGTGAGGATCATGCCCCAGAGCACGCCGATCGCGGCCAGCGGCAGCGAGAGCATGATGACGAAGGGCGAGAGCAGCGACTCGAAGACCGAGGCCATCACCATGTAAATGAGCACCAGGATGATCTCCAGCATCCACTTCAGCTGCCGGAGGTTCTCGTTGATCTTCTTCTCTTCGCCGATGATCTCGGCCGAGTAGCCGGCCGGCAGGCGCGCGTTCTTGACCAGCGACCGAACGGCGTCCTCGACCAGCGCGCGATTGACCCGCGGTTCCAGCGCATAGAGCAGGGTCTGCGAGAATTGGAGATTGTAACGGTGGAGGTGGTCGTTGCCGACCACCTTGCGGAAGTAGCCGATGTCGCCGAGTTGGACCGTGCCTCCGCTGGGCGAGAGGATTTCCATGGACTTGACTTCGCTGATGGGGCGAGCGACCTCCTCGACGTCTTCTTCGGGATCGTGGCCGATCCGCCCCATGCGCAGGAGCACGTCGAGTTTCCGGTCGCCGCGTTCCATGGTGATCTGGGAGAAAGTCCCCCGGCGTTGGGACGCCTCGAAATAGTTGGTCAGGTCGTCGGCCCGGATGTTGTAAAGCGCGGCCCGCTCGCGATCGAGTGTGAACTGCATTTCCGGATCGCCGCGCATGGTTTGGACCTCGACGCGCGCGACCCCGGGAACCAGCTCCAGCTGGCGGGCCAGCGCATTGGCCACCCACTCGAGCGCTTCCCAATGCGCGCCGTGCACGGCGATGACTCCGCCTTCGGCATACGAAATCTGTGAGGAGGCGGACTGGCGCCCCTCGATGTTGAACGGGCGCAGGCTGAGCTGGCAACCGGGCACCTCGCCGATGAAGTTGAGCACGCTCTCGCGCACTTCCTGCAAGCTACGCTTGCGTTGTTTCTGCGGCACCAGCTTGGCGTAGATCGTGGCGCCTTCGCTCGCTTCGCCGAAGGTGCGCGTTTTCTCCAGCTCGGGCAACTTCTGGAGCCGGGTTTCCGCCAGGTCGAGGGCCCGCACCAGCTGCTCGCGGGTGGCGCCCTTGGGCACCTGGACGAAAATCGGAAAGGCCAAAGGGTCGCTGTCGCGCTGCATCGTCTTCTTGTTGACGCGCGGCACGCAGATCCAGGCCGTCAGAAAGACCGCCAGGGCCGTCAGGAGCAGCAACCGCAGACGGTGCCGCAGGGCCGACCGCAGCACCAGCAGGTAGAACTCGCGATAGAGGCGGCGCGGGCGGCGGTGGTGGGCCGGCCAATAGGGATAGTGGCGGTGGAGCCATTCGCTCAGGCGACCCCGCAGGCGGCGCCATCGCCCGCGGCCTTCCCCGCGCTTTTCGCGGCCGGCCAAAATCCGCGCGGTGACCATGGGAACCAGCGTCAGCGCCACCAGCAGCGAGACGATGATCGGGAACACGATCGCCAGCGCGCCCTCGCGAAAGAGCAGGCTCATCTCGCCTTCGACAAAGAGGATCGGCGTAAAGACCACGACATTGGTCAGGGTGGTGGCCATCAGGGCGCGCCACACTTCGCCGGTGCCCCGGTCGGACGATTCGACCGCGTGGCCGGTGCGCTCGAAATGGCGGAAAATGTTCTCCAGCACCACGATGGCGCTGTCCACCAACATGCCGATGCCCAGCGCCAGCCCGATCAGCGTGATGATGTTGAGCGAGAGCCCGGCGAAATACATCAGGTTGAACGTGGTGATGACGGAAATCGGAATGGCCGTGAAGATGATGGCGGCCATGCGCAGGTTGCGCACGAACAGCATCAGGACCACCATGGCCAGGAGCGCGCCGATGATGGCCAGCGTGCGCACCTCCTTGATGATGTCCTCGATCGTCTTGGCGGCGTCGTCCTCGATCGTGATCTTGTAGCCGGCCGGCAGATTGCGCTCGATGTCCTTGAGCGTGCGGCGCACCTTGACCGCCAGGCGAAGCGGGTTGACCTGGGCGTCCTTGCGCAGCAGCAGCCCGATGACGTTTAGCCCATTGAGCCGCGAGACGTATTCGGACGGCCGCTGGTTGCGATAGACGTGGGCCACGTCGTCCAGGCGGATGATCCCGCGGTCATCGAGTTGAAGGTAACGCAACTGCTCTTCGTCCGAAACGGTCTCGCCCAGCACCACGGAATAATCCTCGTGCGTGCCGTGGACGCGTCCCAGGGTCTGCTTGCCGATGACCGCGGATCGAACGCGGGAGAAGATCCGGTTCAGTCCCAGCTTGTGGGCGACGAGCTGGTCGCGCTGGAAGACGACGTCAATGCTTTCGTGGGAGTGGCCGCCGACGCTGACCTCGGCCACGCCGTCAATGGCCTCGAGCTGCGGCTGGAGCTGGTCCTCGACGATGCGCCGAAGGATTTCGGAATCTTCTTTGCCGGAGACGGAGATCCACATGAAGAAGCTCTGCATGCGCTCGGTGCCGTATGCGCGCAGGAAGACGAATACCCCGCGCCGGGGAAGGGTGCTGCGAAAACGCATGAGCTTATCGTGAAGGTCGAGCGTGGCAAACCGCATATCGGTCCCGAAGTCGAACAACACTTCGGCGCGCAGGAAACCGGCAAAGGTCGTGGAACTGATCTCGCGGACGCGGGGCGTGGTCGCCGCGCAGCTTTCGATCGGCTTGGTCAGGCGTTCGACCGTGTCGGGAACCGACAGCCCTTCGTAGCGCGCAAACACCATCGCGCCGGGAAGCGACACGTCGGGCAGCAGCTGAACCGGCAACTCGTTGAACGCCACGCAGCCCAACAGGACGATCGCGATGAAGAACATCGTGGTCGTCACCGGCCGGGAGATGGCGATCTTCGAGAGATTCATCGGCAACCCCGAAAAGCAAAGGATGAAGGATGAAGGATGACCGATGAATGAAAAGCAACGCTGAACGCTGAAGGCTGAGCGCTGAACGAAAAGCAAAAGACCAAAAACGAAAAGCGCCGAGCCGAGCGTGCGGAAGTGATTTTATTCATCGTTGTTCCTTTGCGATCTTCAGGTGCATTCATCTTTCACCCTTCTTTTTTCAGCCTTTCCTGTTCGCTCAACGTTCCATGCTAGTGTTTCTCGCCCTTCGCTCTTCGTACTCCGCTCTTTGCTTTTCGTTCAGCCTTCACCCTTCAGCCTTCGGCGTTTCATTCGATTACCAGCACTCTTCTCCAGGCCGGGCCGCGGGAGGCGGAATCGCGGTCGCGGACGGCTTCCTGCGTGATCCAGGCCTGCGGATCAATGTGAACGATCTCGGGACGATCGGGGACGTGCATCTTCACGGTCTGCGAGGTCTTGCTGTCCAACCACACGGTCTGGGTGACCCGGTCGCGCTCGGTTTGCAGGACCACGGGAACCGGCAGCCGGCCCACTCCCCGGTTGGCGACGACCACGGTCACGTCGTATTCGATGCTGCGGGTGCGGCGGTTCTCGGTCATATTGGCCAGGGCCCGGGTGATCTGATAGCTGGGCGTTCCCGTGCCGTAGAGCCAGTGGTTGAAGAACCAGTCGAGCGGCGCGCCGTAGAACCGTTCGGCCAGCGTGCGCAGTTCGGCCGCCGTGATCGTCCGCTCTCCATATTCGCTGATCAGCGTTTTGAGAAAGGCGGCAAATTTATCGTCGTCAAGCAAATAGTGAAGCATGCGCCAGACGTGAATCGCATCGAGCGGCTCGAACGTCGGCCCCGCCATGCGCGTGACTAGCGGCGTGTCGAAGAGCGCCCGCCGGACCGGATCGAGCAGCACGCGGTCATACCGTTGCGCGCGCGCCTGGAAGAGGCGGCCGCTCTTGCGCGCCAGCGGTCCGACCTCGCTTCGCTGGACGACGCCCGTGAGATAGAAGTAGAGCGCATCGCGCAGCGGCCCGATCGCCGGCTCGGGATGAAACGATTCGCGCAGGATTCGGGCGGCGGCGGTTCCCGAGAGTTTTGTCTGATAGAGGTCCACGGCCGACAGACCCGCCGCGAGCCGCTTGTTGAAGAGCGGACGGTAGCGCGCGAGCCGGTCGAGATCGGCGTGGGCCAACGTCCCCGGCGACATCCGGTCTTCGGCTCGGCCGGCAAACGTCGTTTCCACAAGCGTGAGCGTGCCCCCGCGCGGCCGGCCCAACAGAAGCCCCCAGCGCTCGACCGTCTCGGACAATTCGCGCAGCGCAAACTCGATCGTCTTCCGGTCGGCCCGATAGCAGTAGATGCAAACCGGCAGCGGGCCGATCTGGCGTTCGATTTTCTCATACGGGCCGGCGAAGATGGTGAAGTCGCTTCGCGGCCAGGTGAAGCGGATGAGCGACTGGGCCATCCCGTTTTCCTGGCCCAGGGGCGTGATCGCTCCATCGGGCGAGGCGGCCTCGAGATTGTTGAAGGCCGCAAAACGCAACTCGCCGGTGAACAGGAAAGACATGGAAATCGCCTCCACGCCGTCCTTGCCTTTTGCCAGCGCCATCGTTCGCGGCAACAACCAACCGGTGACCCGCAAATAGCGCGAGCCGAACGAGAGACCGAGGTCGTCGAGCCGGCCCAGGTGAACATCATGCTGGTCGGAATCCGGCCGGCGGTCGCCGATGCGCAGGACCAGCGGCCGGCCGCTATAAGCCAGGCGAATCGTGGTCGTTGTGCCGGCCGCCAGCGGAGTGGGCAAAGGCGCCACGAAAACGTTTCCCCAACGCTGCCATTGAAGGGGTTCGCCGCGCGCGCCTTCGAAGCGCTCGAGCTGCAAGCCAAAGGGAATGCTCACAACCACGCGTTCGACCGCGCTGGTCGTGGTGTTCTCCACGTCCATCCGCAGATCGCAGGCCACGCTGTTGTGCGTGGGAATGACGATCTCGCCCTCGAAGCGCCGGATTGTCAGGCCCGGGACCGTCGGGCCGTTCTTGCGCAGTTCGTCGCGCAATTCGCCGGCCCATTGTTGCAGCTGACGCGACATCGTCTGATTCTGCGTCACCGCGCGCAGCCCCACGCTGCCGGTAAGCGTGAGCGTGGCGACGAACGCCAGATGAACCGACGCCCCGACGTGACGATCCATCCAGAGGTCGGAGAAGAACCGCAGAAACGTGGGCATGTCCGACCAGCGCTTGCCGTAGTCGCCGAGCACTTTGCGCTGCGGCTCCTGGCGGCGCAGGTGATAGCAGGCGAAGGTCAGGAACAGAAGCGACACCAGAAGAGTATTAAGAGCAGCCTCGCCGTATTGCGCCCAGTCCAGGTCGCGCCCGATCCCCGGAACATATTGTTCCGTCAACGGATCGAGCAGCTCCTGGTTCCATCCCAGCAAGGGGATGTGATAGGAGTCCGTGGCGAGGTAAACCCATCCCGCAAGGAGGGCCGAAACCAGATAGGCCGAGATATTGTGCTTGAACACCGTTCGCACCCAGACGACCAGAGCGGTCAGTGCCATTGCCGCCGGCATCGCCGCCAGCAGCAACATCCAGCCATAGGCCATGATCGGGATGAGCAGGCCGAGAAAGAGGCGCCCCACCACATAGCGCGTTGCCAGGGCCGCCGCGGCCAGCAGGCCCGCCACCACCACCACGGCCAGCCAGCATCCCGCGACGTAGGAGAGCGTCGAGAACGGCTTGGTGAACACCAGCGGTTGGACGCGGGTGGCCCGAATTCGCGCCACCGTGTCCACCGTGATGACGATCAGCACGGGCAGGAACAAGATCCAACCGCGCAGACTGGTCTCCAGGAAGCCATTGGCCAGCTGGTCGAGCGTTTCCCGCTCGGTGGCGGCCGAGAGCAGCGTCTGCCACGGCACCGCCGTCGCCATCAGCGCGCCCAGGCACAACCAGAGCCGCCAGCTTCGGGCGTGCATCAACAGCTCATAGCGAAAGAAGGCCAGGAATTTACGCACGACAACCGTCCTGAAGGAGGAAGGATGAAGGAGGAAGGAGGAAGGAGGAATGAAAAACCAGAAGCGGAGAGGACCGCGGGATGAATATTGAAGCGATCTCAGTCCTGCTTGCGGCCGTGTAGTATTCGCTCATTCTTCGGTCATCCTTCGCAATGTGCTCCCATCTTCGCTTCCGCTTTTCATTCATCATTCCTGATTCATCATTCGCTTTTCTCAGCGCCCCAATCTCGGGTTCTGCTTTTGATTCATCCTTTGCTTTTCATTCATCCTTCATCCTTTTCTTGAAGATCGTTCTGAGCCGCGTCATCACGTTCTCCACATAGCTATAGGCCACGGGGATGAACACCAGTGTCAGGAGAGTCGAGGACACCAGCCCGCCCATCACCGCCACCGCCAGAGGCTTGCGCAGCTGCGACCCTTCGCCGATGCCGAGGGTCATGGGCGCCAGGCCCAGGATGGTCGCCAGCGTGGTCATCAGGATCGGTCGCAGTCGCCGTGCGCCAGCCGTGAGCAGCGCCGTGCGAACGTCCAGCCCCTGCGCCCGCAACTGGTTGACGCAGTCCAGCAACACGATCGCATTGTTCACCACGATCCCCGCGAGCATGACGATGCCGATGTAGGCCATCAGGTTGAGGCTTTCGCGAAACGCCACCAATCCCAGCACCACCCCGATCGCGGCCAGCGGCATCGAGAGCATGATCGTAAATGGATGGACGAGCGATTCGAGCGTGGCCGCGATGGTCATATAGACCAGGAAGGCGGCCAGGGCAAAGGCCATCCCCAGGCGCCGGAACGATTCGATGCGCTGTTCTTCTTCGCCGGAGAACTGGACCGTGCAACCGGGCGTCTGAACGGTGTCGAGGGCGCGCTTGACCACGCCGACCGCATCGCTGAGTTTGCCCGCGCGAATGTCGGCCGTCACGCGCGTGATGCGCTTCTGGTTGCGGCGGATGATCTCGCGCGGGCCGCGAACGGTTTCGAGCTGGCCCAGGTCGGCCAGGGTCAGTTCCTGGCCGGTGCGCGACTTCAGGCGCAGCTCCCGCAGATAGGCAATGCCCTTCTTCTCCAGTTGCTTGCTGGCCACGCGGATACCCATGTCGCCGCTCTGGCTCTTGAAGATGCTCACGTCATCGCCCGTCAAGCGGACGCGAATGGCATCGGCCAGCGTCTGGACGTCAAACCCCATGGTCGCCAGCATCACCGGATGGGGCTGGAGGACGACCTGGGGATTGCCCTGCAGAAGATTGGTCCGCACGTTGTAGAGGCAGGGCAGCGCGGCGAGGGTCTGGTGGACGCGTTCCGTCACGACGGGGAGCTGCGTGAGGTTTTCGCTGCCGATTTCGAGAACGATCGGCGCCCCGCCGCCCCCAATGACGTCGGTCAGTGAGCTTTGCTGGAGCAGATATTTGACCTTCGCCCCGGGAATCTGCGCAATGTGAGGCCCGATGGCGGTCACGATCTGCGTGGCGGTCATGGGATGGGTGGTCTGCGTATCGAGCACCACGGAAATCTCGGCGGTGTTGGGACCTTCGACCTCTTCGCCCGACGCCTGCATCGCCTCGGGCGCCACGCCGCTTCGCGAGTTGATGCTCTTGATCACGCGGCGATAGGGGGCCAGCAGACTCTCGACGCGTTGGACCACCTGGTCGGTGACCTCGATCCGTGTTCCCGGCGGCAGTTCGATCTTCATCAGGAACTGCGGCTGATCGGCTTTGGGCATGAACTCACGCGGAATGGTGGGAAAGAGAACCACCGCCACCACCACCGAGGAAACGGTGATCAGTGCCACCGTCAGCCGATGGTCCAGCGCCCACGCCAGCAACCGCTGGTAGCGCGCATGGGCGGCCCGCGGTCGCTCACTTTTTCTGGTCCGCAGGAACCGGCTTGAAAGCATCGGGATCAGCAACAGCGCCACCACCAGCGAGGTCAGAAGCGAGTAGGTGACCGTCAGGGCTTGCTCCTTGAACAGGTAGCCGGCAATCCCGCGGACGAAAACGATCGGCAGGAACACCACCACGGTCGTCAGGGTCGAGGCCACAATGGCCGCGCCGACCTCGCCCGCGCCGACGACCGCCGCATGGTCGGACGGTTCGCCTTCCTGCTGGTGGCGGTAAATGTTCTCGAGTACCACTACGGCGCAATCCACCAGCATCCCCGAGCCCAGCGCCAGCCCGCCCAACGTCATGATGTTCAACGTCAGCTCCTGGAAGTACATCAGGTTGAACGTGCCGATGATCGAGATCGGAATGGCCGTGGCAATGATCATCGTGGGGGTCAGGGCGCGGAGGAACAGCAACAGCACCCCCACGGCCAGGATGATGCCGACGGCCGCGGTTTCGAACAGTTCGCTGATCGCCGTGCGAACGAAAACCGACTGGTCATAGGCGGTTTCGATCTTCACGCCGCTCGGCAGCGACTTCGCGTATTCTTTGACGGCTTCTTCGATCGTCTGGACCACGCGGACCGTGTTGGCTTCGGCTTCTTTTTTGATCAGAATGCCGACGGCGGGATGGCCATTGAAGCGCACGATGCTCTCGGGTTCTTTGGGCGTGACTTCGACCTGCGCCAGGTCGCGCAGAAAAATGGGGTTGTTCCCTTTGCTGCCCACGGCGGTCTGGCGCAGCTGCTCGACCGACTGCAATTCGCCCAACGATTTCAGAAGCAGTCGCTGGCTGCCTTCCTCGACCCACCCGCCCGAAGCATTCACGGTCGAGCGCCGGATGGACGAGACCACGTCGTCCATGCTCAGGCCATAGTGAAGAAGGAGATTTTCGTCCACCGCCACCAGAATCTCGGGCTGAAGGCCGCCGGCCACCTGGGCCGCCGCCACCCCTTCCAATCGCTCCAGCTCCGGCCGGAGCGACTCGAAGGCGAGCCGATAGAGCGCCTCGAGGTCCTGGTCGCCCCAGATCGCCAGCATCAGGATCGGCAGATCGTTGGGGTCGTAGCGGTAGACCTGGACGTCTTTGACCTCGTCGAGGTTGACCAGGTTGGCCGCTCCCTTTTTGACGTCGAGGAGGGCGAAATCCATGTTCGTGTTCCAGTCAAACTCGACGATGCCGACCGACGATTCATCCCGCGAGATGGTCGTGACGTCGCGCACGTGGCGAATGGTCAGCAGCGACCGCTCCAGCTGGCGCGACACCCGCCGCTCGACCTCCTCCGGCGACAGCCCTTTGGTCGTGACCGCGACCGTGATCCGCGGCGAGCGCAGATCGGGGAACAGATTGATGGGCAGCCGCCGCAGCGAGATCCATCCCATCAGAACGATGCCCAGGAAGAGCATCGCCACCTTGGTCGGAGACCGAACCGCAAATTGCGACAAAGCCATCAGCAACCACTTTCCAAAGGATGAAGGATGAAGGATGAAGGATGAAGGAAAAGCGAGCCGGCTTGAGAGATGTGCCGGGCCTCCCGTGTTTTCCTCATCTTTCGTCTAGTTTCGGCTTCGGTCTTCATCTTCCCGCTTCATCTGCTTTTTTTCGGATAATGCGTAAGGCGAAGGCTTTTGTTCTCTCCCTCAAGTCTTGCATCTTGCCGGTTCCCCCTTCTGCTTTTGTTCATCCTTCATCCCTCATCCTTTTCTTTTCACTTCATCCACAGCTCGACGTGTTCCAGGCGCCGGACGGCATGGTCATAGAGAAACCCGAACGCGACCGCAACCAGCATTCGATTGATCATCAGGTTCGGCGGTGTCTGAAGCATCATGCGGTTGAGCTCGATCGTGTAAAACGTGTGGACGGGGTCGAGCCAGAGGACGGCCACGATGATCCCGATCAGCAGGGCCATCGTGCCGGCGGCGTACTGGTTGCGCAAGTAGGTCGTCAGCACCACGGTCAATATGCCCAGCGTCGCGGCCAGCAGATAGGGGACGTACAGCATCGTCAGCCAGGGGAACCCGCCACCGGTCAGCCAGTAGAAGGCCGAAGTCAGCGCGAGCGCGATCGCGGCGATGAAAACGCACACCGGAACGAACTTGAGCAACAGAAGGCCGTGGCGGGTTCGCGAGCAAACCAGCAGCACTTCGAGCGTGCGCCCTTCTTTCTCGCGCGGCAGCATCCCCATCGAGAGAATGACGAAGAAGAGGCTTTCGAGTTCCAGGAGAAGTTCGAACACCCTCTCATCGCTCGAGATCGTCTGGCCGAGCGCCGCAACGACGAACACCCCGACCGCAAGGAGCACCAGGACAACGCTCTGAACGCCCAGCGTCAGCCGGCTGCTGAACCACAGCAGGCCGGCCACGTCGGCCATTTTGGCCTTGAGCCGACTCCACCGGGTGCCCCCCAAACGCATCTCTGTCCTGCTCTCTTCTCCCACCGCCACCGCCTCACAAAGAACGTGATACCTTTCTCACCACCAAGACACGAAGACACCCAGAAACGCAATCCCTGAAACCTGAAACCTGTAGCCTGTCGCCTGTAACCTGTAGCCTGTAACCTGTAGCCTGTAGCCTGTAGCCTGTAGCCCGTAGCCTGTAACCTGTAACCTGTAGCCTGTCGCCTGTAACCTGTAACCTGTAGCCTGTAACCTGTAGCCTGTAACCTGTAGCCTGTAGCCTGTAGCCTGTAGCCTGTAGCCCGTAGCCTGTAACCTGTAG
>Ga0315282_10001845_pt1 | contig 39602 bp, 50 predicted proteins | sample YL17G07_20_MG_FD_203693 | JGI IMG/M metagenome (GOLD analysis project Ga0315282, IMG submission 203693) | Sediment microbial communities from Yellowstone Lake, YNP, Wyoming, USA - YL17G07_20 | ecosystem: Environmental > Aquatic > Freshwater > Lake > Sediment | place: USA: Wyoming | collected...
GTACTGCAGAGGACACAGCCAATAAGAGATGATGGCTTTGAATGGGACCAAAAAGGGATATTGGGAAATAGGATTTAACTAACTGAAAATATTAGAAAAAGTAGGTTTTGTTACGTATAGCGCGGTGAAAGCCACAACAGCTACAATACCTTTATTAAAGTGGGACTCATAAAACTTGGGACGCACATCTCTATTTTTAACATAAGGGCTTTGATTTTAGAGTATTTCAGCAGTGTATGAGAACAGTTTTTTGCGAGGGTGTCAATAAATAGCCTATAGGATAATTACCTACAAAGGTGAAAGCTGAAGTCCTACAGAAAAATAAGAATTCTGCTGATACCTTTTACTTTCGGTTCATGGTAGATTTATATGTTTAAATCAGAAAAGGAGGTACGGAAGAAAATGAAAAAGTTATCTTCATTACTGGTTTTCATCGTCATTCTTGCTTTTTTCTCTGTTTTTGATCACCCTCTCACTGCCGCCAAGGAACCTCCGGCAGAAGGTGGCCCGCTGCCTGTCATAAAGCTTCCAATTCCCAAAAGTCCCGGAGAAAAAGATTATTTGGGACTTAAAGGAGACGGAACCTTCACAATCCCCCAGATTAAAGCCAAGGTAGTGATTATCGAAATATTCAGCATGTATTGCCCCTACTGCCAGAATGAAGCACCTAGGGTAAATGAGCTCTACAAAGCCATAGAAAGTAATCCTGATCTAAAAGGCAAAATTAAGATAATCGGCATTGGGGCAGGAAATACCCCAATGGAGGTTGATGTCTTCAGAAAGAAATACCAGATACCCTTCCCTCTCTTCTCAGATGTAGATTATTCAATTCACAAGGTTTGCGGAGAGGTAAGGACACCGTATTTCATTGGAGTCAAAATCAATGACAATGGTACCCATGAAGTCATTTACTCAAAGCTTGGTGGACTTCAAGATACCAATCAATTTCTGGAATTGATCCTTAAACTTTCTGGAATGAAGAATTGTGCAGCAAGACCACAGGATTCCAAAAAATAGAAATAATACTAAAGATTGTCATTCCCGCGCAGGCGGGAATCCAGGGGTAAACTCAAGCAGGAATTCAGATCCGTCTTTCTGGATTCCCGTTTTCACGGGAATGACGAAAAGGAAACCTGCAGCAAAACTATAGTAAATTAGCAAGTTAAAGAAGGAGGGTTAATTATGGCAAAGAAAAGCATCCCGATTATTGTTTTAACTGTTGTTCTATTTCTTATATCTATGGCTTATGGCGTTTCAGAAATGTTCAAAGACTACATTTACCAACCAGGTAACTTAAAGCCAATTGACAGCAAGCCCAAACTGAAGGTTGGTGACAAGGCACCTGACTTTACTCTTCCTTCCATTTCCGGAGAAAAAGTCTCTCTCAGCCAGTACCGAGGGAAGAAGAACGTGGTCATCTCATTCGTCCCTGCTGCCTGGACTCCAGTATGTTCAGATCAATGGCCTGGCTATAATTTAGTGAAGGACATCTTTGATCAACACGATGCGATCCTGTTAGGCATTACTGTAGACAATATCCCGACCCTTTATGCATGGACAAGGCCAATGGGCGATGTATGGTTTCCCGTACTCTCAGACTTCTGGCCCCACGGAAAGGTCGCTCAAAAGTACGGCGTACTAAGATCAAACGGAGTGTCTGAAAGGGCCCTGTTCGTCATAGATAAAAAAGGAATCATTCGCTATATTGACGTGCACGATATCAATAAGAGGCCTCCTCTTGAAGACCTTGTAAGGGAACTGGAAAAGCTTAAAACCTAAGGGGTTATTTTTTCAAGAGATTGGAGATTTTCTCCTTCATCTGGGGAGAGCTCCAATCCCTTTCACCGATAAACTTTTCTACAATAACGCCTTTTTTGTCTATCAAAAAGGTTACGGGAATTCCGAAAAGGGAATATTTGAAATATACCTTTCTCTCTTTATCCATGAGTATAGGAAAAGCCAAGCCTTTTTCCTGTATGTAAGACTTTACGGGCTTTTCTGCTGGATCTTCTGCAATACCAATAACCATAAGCCCCTTATCCTTAAATTCAAGATAGAGTTTATTCAGGGAAGGCATTTCAGCAAGACAGGGTCCACACCAAATTGACCAAAAGTTCAGAATAACCATCTTGCCCCTGAACTGAGAGAGGGTGAGTTTTTTACCAGAGATGTCATTGAGGGTGAAATCAGGAGCCAAGGAACTCGTTTTTGTAGAAGCATAAGTAATATTCCAAAAGGTAAGAGACAAAAACAAGAGTATTGTGATAATACGTGTAAATTTTACCATTTTAAAAAGTTTAACATTTATCCCTGACTCAAACAACACCACCCCGAAAGATGGGAATCTTCTTGCGAGTTAGTTCCAGTATTGCCCCGAAAATCCCCTCTCCCTTGCCCTCTCCCACAAGGGGAGAGGGAAGTAACCCACCCATCCTCCCCTTATCTAAAAGGAGGAGTAAGGAGGGGTTATTCTCCGCTCCCTTGATGGGAGGGGATAGAGGGGAGGGTGAAATATTTGATGTTTCTTTGTAAACCAATGGCTCATTGTAAGACAAATGCTGATAATGTCATTATGAAAAGTCCTAGAAAAAATTCAGACATCCACTGACAAACTCTTTGTATATAATAGGATATACTTACAGTGATGTCCGTTGAAGGTTTGGTGTAGGTCATACTGAACTCAATTTATTTTTATGGAGAAAAGATTATGAAAATTCCATTACAAATCACCACCCGCAATCTTGACCTTGCAGAAGTGTTCAAGGAAGAAATCCGTAAGAAGGCTGAAAAATTAGATAAGTTTTATGACCAGATTATGCGCTGCAGGGTCGTAGTAGAAGTTCCCCATCGTCACTCCCATGAAGGAATATTGTATAAAGTGCATATCCACATGACTGTGCCAGGGACTGAACTCGTCGTGGAACGCGAGCTTGCAGAGGACCTCGAAGTGGCAATAAGAGATGCCTTTGATGCAGCGCGCCGCAAGCTGGAGGATTTTGCCAGACGACAGCGCGGAGACATAAAACAACATGAACAAGCACCCCATGCATACATCAGTGCACTGTTTCCGGATAAGGGTTATGGCTTTCTTACTACACCAGACAACAGGGAGATCTATTTCCATGAACACAGTGTTCTGAATCATGATTTCAAACACCTGAAGGTAGGGATGAAAGTGCGTTTTGTGGAAGAACAGGGTGTAAAGGGACCACAGGCAAGCTCCGTAACAGTAATAGAACATGACCTGAAGGCTCTTTAAAGAAAGTTATTTTCTATCCTGTTGTCTCTTTATTCTCAGCTCAAAAGAACACTTTCGAGAACTTTCTCTCTTGCTTCTCTCTGTGTTTGATCTATACTTGCCTGGACCAAATTTCTCAAGTAAATGTATGCCTTGGAATAAATAGCACCCTCATGTTCTTTTAAGAATTTATCGAGATCTTTCTCTTTAGCCAAGGTTTCTACTTTAGACATGAGATCTGCATATCTTTCAGCTATAACGTTCGGATGTTGTAAACGAGGTTGATTCAGAACGACAAAAGCCCATAAGCTATAAAAATTTCCTAAACCCCTTGCATATTTAGTAACAGTAGAATTGTGATTCTCCATATGTAAAAGATAGTCTTTTGCAAATGCTAATTTGCTCTTAAAATCTTCTTCAGAAAAATCTGGTAACGCCTCATGTGGCGAATCATATTCTGCGTATGTATTATCAATGGAGTCCTGATCAAAGCCATTGATACGATTTTTCAGAATAACCATCAAAAGCTCGGAGATAAATTGAATATCCTTCATTCTTTTCATTCTTGCTTTAGTAACAACCCCAAACCGCTCCCATTCGTCCTTTTCTGACTCTGTTTCTGCGGTCGTTATGAACCAACCATCATATTTCGCATGCCTCAATTCCTGTCTTTCAAGCTTCCGTGAAATCCTGTTGAGACGATCAAATACCTCATTGACATAGTTTCCATCAATGGAATCGATAAACTCAACGGCTAACAGATAATTCGAAAAACGCGTCTTAAGCCCTGGATCATTCTCTATACTCTTCCATTTTTTCCCGTCCAGTTTTGCATCTCCATAATCCTTGTCCATCGCGATATCATTCTTTGCGAAACGGATAATGGTTTCTAACCGTTGTTTACCATCCACGACATGGTATATGAGCTTTCCAGCATTTTCTTTTATTTCCTTATGGATGAAAACTGCTGGACATGGGTAATTTTTAAAAATGGTATCAAGAAAAAACTTTCGATCTTTTAACGTCCACACGCTCCTTCGTTGGTATGATGGATCCAAATCCAATTGTCCATTCTGATAAAGATCAAGAAACCAGTTAACATCTTTCTTCATAATTGTTCTCCTCCACCGTCATTTTATTTCAGAAACATTTCCCCACTGAATATTTAAGCATCCCCTCATAATATTGTCAATGCCTTCACATTTTCACATTTTCATTTCTCATCTTTAAGATTTTTAATAATTGTCCTATCTTTCGCAAGAAAGAACAGCATTTATGTACTCGGAAGATTTATATTATTCATGTGCGTTTCTCAAGTAAGGAGTTCAGGAAAGAAGAGTTGAAATGATGATTTTCATTCCTACCTACAAGCCCTCGCTTTAGATGGCGAGTGACGAGATTTGAAACTTTAGTTTTAAAAAATTTAAAACCTTTTCCTGATTGACAAATACCTCACTCAGCAAACACAATTTATCTAAAGATAATTAAGTGGGAGGAGTCCCCGAGGTGGGGGGCATTTCGATGGAGGTACTTTCTAAGAATGGGCAGGGGGGAGCAGTCTTTCCCAGCCTTTCATGCCTTTGCTTTCCCCTGTCCCCTGTTTTTATTTACACTAACTGATAAAGCCCTGCCTTCATTTCATTTCTCTTCAAACTAATGTATTTCATAGAAATATACAATATTTTTAACAAATTTAGTTTCTTGAGATTCTGAGAGAGATATAGATGAATTATATCAAGAATCCAGAAAAAACTGGATTCCGCATCAAGTGCGGAATGACACTCAACCATTAACCATCATTGACCTGCTGGTATACAATCTCTACAATATTTAAAGCATGGATATACGCAAATTTCTCTCAAATATATTCTTATTCAGTTCTTTTGCGGGAAAAGAGGTGGACCTTCTTGAATCTTCTATATCTTTAAAGAAAGTTGCTAAAGGAGAACAGATATTTTCTGAAGGACTGGATGCCAGTGCATTCTTCATTGTTGTTTCGGGGAAGGTAAAAATTTATAAAGTCTCTCCTGACGGAAAGGAACACACCTTACATATCCATGGGCATGGAGACTTGGTGGCAGAGGCTGCCATATTTGATTCCATGGTCTATCCTGCATCCTGCATGGCTTTGGAAGATTCAACCCTCATACGTATCTCGAGAAAAGGATTTCTAAACCTCATAAAAAGGCATCCTGAACTTGCATTAAAAATGATGAGCAGTTATTCAAAGAGGCTAAGACAATTTGTTACAAAGATTGAGGAGCTGTCACTGAAAGATATCAAATCAAGGCTTGCAAGTTATTTGCTCGAAAACAGCACCATTGAGAATGGCACAACTATATGCCGGCTCAAATATTCAAAAAAGGAGCTATCCTCCTTGCTTGGGACGATTCCTGAGACACTGTCAAGGTCTTTTGCCTTTTTGAAACAAAACAAACTCATTGTTGAAAAGGATAATCTTATTATCATCCCAGACCCGGATAAATTAAAACTCCTTTATGAATAATCAGGGCTAACGGCCTACTTCTTTTCTTGAATCTGTAATTCGCTCCTGACTAACTTGACTCCTCTTACTTCTTTCGCAAGCCTGATGAGACGGTCTTCAGCTTCTCTGCTTGGCACATACCCAGTAAGTACGACATTTCCATTGGTTGAATTAACATTGATCTTGAAATAGCTCAACTCAGGGTCCTTAACAATTTTTGCATTAATTTCTGTTGTAATGACTGAATCATCAATAATTTCGCCAGCCGTCCTGCCTGTCAACGATGCACAACCAGAAAATAACATGGAAGAAGAAAAAACCACTACTAATGCAAAAAACCATACTTTCTTCATAGTGTCCTCCTCTTAAGATTAAGCATTACTACCCTCAAGAAGTTGCCATTCAGCATAACCATCTTTCCTATTAGTAAGTTTCCCACCTTTCAATGATATCCTATTTGTAACCGGATGGGTCTTAACGGTAATATATGCCCTTACAAGATTTGCTATTGTGGCTTCCTGAAAAGTAAATTCTGTACCATCCATGAGTACTATTCTTGTTCTTATGTGCCTATGTCCTTCTGGAATTTCAACCATTAATTCCCTTACATCTTCGTTACTTACAACCATGAGAGCCTCCCTTAGATTTTTTTTGTATCTCCCCCTTTGACAAAGGGGGATTGAGGGGGATTTTTGGAATATATTTCTCTACCTCTCTGTAATTAAAAATGTTCTTGGTGGCAAAGAAGCCCAAAAGGTTTGGACTTAAGTCTTTTGCAGCGTGTTATGTGAAGTTGTGTCTCTTTATTTAAAGGCCATAAATGGCTTATTCTCAATTTCTTCATGCCTTTGTTCATTTTAAAAATTCTTGTGTAAAATCACGCTTACCATGGATCAATGCAAGTATCTCAATTTTATTGGGAAATACTTCGTAGATGAGACGATATGAATAAATGATTAACTCTCGTATGTTTGGATCACCAATTTCAGGGACAATTCTGCCGACTTCGGGGAGGGAATTTAGTTTTTCAGATTTCTCAACTATCTCTTGAGAAACTTTCTGTGCGTAGAATTTGGAATCTATTGCAATGTAATCATATATCTGTTTTAAGTCGAGTTTAGCCGGTTTTGACCACTTTACCACGACTGCATTTCTTTTTTAAGGTCTTCTATAGAAATTGATTCGCCACGTTCTGCTGCCTCTCTGCCCTTTTTGACCTTATCAATTACATAAAGCTCATACATTATGTCGTCAATGTTTGCTGATTCAGGTAATTTTGAAATTGCCTTGATTGCTTCTTGTTTTAATGTTTCCACTTTTCAGTTCTCCTTTTGTTCCAACCTATTGTTATTTTACCATTTTTGTATTTGACTGGTTGCCATATCTTTCAGGGGGCGCAATTTCATTTAACGTTTTGCGGCACAGGCGAAGCCATTAGGTTTGTGAGTTTTACGTTTGTGCCGTTGTTATGTGACGTTGCGGGCATAAATACCTTACCTTTAATCGCATAAAGTCAAGTGTCAAGGCCAGACACCCTTGACTTAAGTCAAAGACTCTTATCCTTATATGGTATATCATCAAAATAATGAACACTCATTCAACAAGTTGGAATAAAGGAAAAAAGAAATTGGTAATCCCTCTACATCCCCCTTTAGAAAAGGGGGAATTAAAAAGCGAGAAATTTATATAAAGAAAAAAATAAGTCCCCTCTTTTTTAAAGAGGGGTAAGGGGAGATTATAAAAGAACAGGAATATCAATAAATTGGAGGTACTTCAAATGAAGAGAAAGATAATCACAATCAATGAGGAGCTCTGTGATGGCTGTGGGAATTGTGTAAGCGCTTGTTCAGAGGGGGCATTACAGATCGTTGATGGAAAGGCAAAACTCGTTAAAGAAGATTTCTGTGATGGGTTCGGGGACTGTATCGGAGAATGCCCAACAGGTGCATTAACCATAGAGGAAAAGAAATCAAGACCCTTTGACGAAGAGGCAACAAAAGAATACCTCTTGAAAACACAGGGCAAGGAAGCAGTATGGAAAATGGAAGAGGCACAGAAGAAACACTCTGTTAAGGAACATTCACCCATGCCATGCGGCTGTCCAGGAAGTCTGGCTCAAACACTCAACCGGGCAGTAGCAGTCAATGCCTTCAACCAACAAAAAATAGAGTCTCAGCTCAGGAACTGGCCTGTCCAGATAACCTTGCTCCCCCTTCAGGCACCATATTACGAAAATGCAGACTTAGTTGTAGCTGCTGACTGCTGTGCTTATGCATACGGAGAGTTTCACAGTGACTTCATCAAAAACCATACACTGGCAATCGGCTGCCCCAAACTTGACAATGCCAATGCATATAAGGAAAAACTGGCAACGATATTCAGTGAAAACAATATCAAATCTGTGACAGTGACCTATATGGAAGTGCCTTGCTGCATAGGGCTTCTGAAGTTGGTCGAGGAGGCAGTAAAAGAGAGTGGGAAAGATATTCCGTTAAAGAAAATAATGATAGGTATCAGAGGCGAAATCCAATAAGAATTTCTCGTAACCCTTCTGTGGCGGATGGGATTGGATAACTCCCCCTACCCCTTTAACCCCCTTAAGATAAGGGGAGGCTATGTGGGGTTATGATATACCACACACCACTGAATGTTTACGACGGGAACATTTTCCCGGGATTCAGGATATTTTTTGGATCAAATACCTTTTTTATAGAGTTCATAATTGACAGTCCTGTCTCTGAAACCTCCATTCCCATATAACGTGCTTTCGTCAGCCCAATGCCGTGTTCTCCTGAGATAGTGCCGCCAAGTTCAAGGGTTTCCTTAAATATCTGTTCTACAAGTCCTAACCCCTTTTTGTATTCCTCATTGTTTTTCCTGTCAACCATGATATTTACATGGATGTTCCCGTCGCCTGCATGCCCAAAGTTCACCATCTTTATACCCCTCTCTTCTGATAGCTTCCTGAGGCGTTTTAGCATATCAGGTATCCTGTTTCGCGGAACAACAATATCTTCATTTATCTTTGTGGGGCTTATATGATAAAGGGCAGGAGAAACAGCACGCCTCGCCTCCCATAATTTTCCGCGTGCTTCTTCATCCTCTGCCACATTCACTTCTGCACCGAGATGCTCGCATATCTCAGCCACCTTCTCCGCCTCCTTTGTAATCGTCGATGGATAGCCGTCAAGCTCTATGAGAAGGATCGCCTCCACCTCTTTAGGAAGACCAACAGGCTTAAAATTTTCAACTGCCTTGATCGCCTCGCGATCCATAAACTCAAGGGTTCTCGGTAGTATCTTTGAAGTTATAATCTTAGATACTGCATGGCCTGATGACTCCAGATTATTGAACAGAGCAAGTAAGGTGATAACTTCCTCAGGCATGGGAAGGATCTTCAATCGTATCTTTGTAAATACTGACAGTGTTCCCTCTGATCCGACAAGGAGTCTTGTAAGGTCATACCCAACAACCCCTTTGGGAGTTTTTACTCCTGTGATTAATATCTTCCCATTTGGCAACACCGCCTCTATCTCCATCACATAGTCTCTTGTTACTCCATATTTGACAGCCCTCGGTCCCCCTGCATTTTCTGCAACATTTCCTCCTATCGTACAGAAGTTCATACTCGCAGGGTCTGGTGGATAGAAGAGACCCCTCCTTTCAAGATCACGCTGGAGTCTCCCATTGATGAGGCCTGGCTCACAGAGGACAGAGAGATTCTCAGGGTCTACCTCGAGAATCCTGTTCATCTTCTCGAGACTGAGTATTATTGCTCCAGTTAATGGCACAGCACCACCTGTCATACCTGTGCCTGCCCCTCGAGGAACAACAGGAATACCATTCTCAAAGGCGTACTTCATTACCCTTACAACATCCTCTGTATGTTCTGGCCAGACAATGGCCGAAGGAGATGCCTCCAGACCCGAGGCATCAAAACCATAGCAGAGAAGGTCTTCAGGAGCAGTTGATATTTTTATGTTCGGTAATTCATCTATGAGAGTGTTCATCAAAAATGAATCTTAAGCATTTAGCCGAGGCAAGTCGGAATCGACTCGCACCGAGATATCTCGGGTATCGTTATTACTCGTCACTCATTACTCATCACTGCCACTGTTTCTTCATGCTTCAACAAGCTGCATGGATATTACCTTGGATACCCCTGCTTCCTCCATGGTTATTCCATATAGGTAATCGGTTACGCTCATGCTGGTTCTGTTATGAGTGATGATGATAAATTGTATATTCCCTGATAGATCCCGCAACATGTTTGCAAACCTTTCTGTGTTCGATTCATCCAGGGTAGCATCTGCCTCATCGAGAATACAGAGAGGAGTCGGTTTAATTAAAAAGCTTGCAAAGAGAAGTGACAATGCTGTGAGTGCCTTCTCTCCTCCAGAGAGGAGGTTTATATTCTGCAGTCTCTTCCCCGGAGGCTGCGCTATAATATCAATCCCCGACTCGAGGATATTCTCCTCATCGGTTAAAATTAGGTCAGCTTTTCCTCCATCGAAAAGCAAGGAAAAAACCTCAGAAAATTTTGCCTTGAGCGTATCGAAGGCCTCCCCGAGTCTCCTCCGTGTAGTAGCATTTATCTTTGTTATCGCCTCTTCAAGCTCTGCTATAGATTTGTTCAGGTCCTCCCGTTGCTTGGAGAGGAACTCATAACGTGCGCGTAGTTCTTCATACTCTTCCAGGGTGCCCAGGTTTACAGGTCCAAGTTCCTGAACCTTTTCTCTGAGCACGATAAGTCGCTCCTCATCCTCTGGGATAAGTGGTTCAACCTCTAACGCACCTATGTCCGAACCGTAGTTTTGACGTATGTGTTCAGAGAGGTTATCTAACTTCACTCTGTGTTCAGCTCTGGATATATCAAGTTCTGCCACCCTCTGCGAAAGGGAGTCTATCTCACGCCTGAGGAGTTTAAGTTCCTGTTCTGCTTTGAGTAACTCCTGATTTTCCGCCTCAACCACCTCTTTTCTACCCGATATCTCCTTTCTGAGTTTATCTGCAGCAGTAATCAGTGACCGAATCTTCTCTTCATATTCTGCTATCTCTGTCTCGCGTTGGGAGATACGAGAGCTTACTGAAGAGATCTCTTCTAACAGATAACCTTTTTTCTGGTCGATCTCCTCTATCTTTTTGAGTAAAGCCTCTTTTTCCTTAACTGCTGATTCCATCTTTTCTTTGAGAGATGCCATGGATAACCTGAGGTCTGTCACATCTGAACGATAGCTTTCGAGCTTTGATTTCTTCTCTGTGATTTCTTCCAAGAGGGAAGCGCTATCCTTTTCGATATCTCCTCTCTTTGCTTCAGATGACTGGACTTCGGCTTCCTTCTCCATGACAAGCTTCTGTATAGACTCCTTTTCTCCGATTAACTGCCCAACCTCTGTGTTGAGGTAAGATAGCTTTCTTTCTGTGCGCTCCCTTTCTTCTCTATAATTATCTACAGTCAATCTCAGAAGAGAAATCTCTTTCTCTCTATCTATAATTCGTGATTCGATATCCCTGAGTTCAGATTCTCCTCTTTCTATTAACTCTTGGGCTGAAGTAAAATCAGCCTCAAGCTGCCCTGTTATTGCTTTCTTATTCTCGATTATTCCCTCAAGTTCCCTTATTTCCCTTTTCCTCTTAAATATGCCTTTGACCTCTCCTCCAATAACTGCACCTGATGGTTCCACTATTTCTCCATCAAGAGTCACAAAAAATAGCCTATTACCTGAACTTATGAGATTAAGGGCTTCTTTGAGATTTCTGATGATAAGAATATTGTCTAACAGAGCTTTTGCAACCCCTGAAAATTCCTCAGGAGTCTTTACAAAATTCGATGCTCTCCCTAGTGCCCCCTCGGGTATGTCCACCTCCCCAGAAAATCCCCCCTCCTCTCCTCTTTCAAATCCCCCCTCGCCCCCCTTTGCTAAAGGGGGGATGGGGGGATTTAGAGGTATAAAGGCCGTCCTGCCAAGACCTTTCTCCTTTAAAGAAGACATAGCAATTTCGATATCTGTGAAAGTTGAGAGAATAAACAAGTTCACCTTCTCAGAGAGGGCGCTCTCTATGGCCTTTTCGTATTCAGCCTCGACCTCAAAGACATCTGATATCGATTTGAGGAGAGGGAGGTCTAAACCTTCTGAGAGAAGGTCTCTTGTTGGCCTGTCAAAGACAATTTCACTGAGAGACTCCAGTCGCGATTTATACGATGCAAGTTCTTCCCTGAGGCCTGAAAGGGTCTCTCTGATCTCTTCGATCTTTTTTCTGCTTGTAGAGAGTTCTCTCATGAATATTTCTTTCTTTTCATTCAACAGGAGAAGTTCATCATCTTTATCATGAAGGGTTTTCTCTGTATCCTGTATAGATGAATCGATCTCAGTCAGGCTCTTTTCCAGATTCTCCGCATCTTTTTGAGAAGATGTCTCCCTCCGTGTCAGGTCTTCGAGAGATGACAGCAGCCTGCTGAGGTCATTCCTCAGGTTGCTGCTTTCCTCTGAAATCCTGAAGATTTCTCGTCTTTTCCCCTCGAGTATTTCTTCCTTTTCTGAAAGTTCTTCCTCCATGGACCTGACGAGATCCGCCTTTCCCCTGAGCATTTCTCTCTGTCTCTCCATGTCGGATAGGAGATCTACCTCAGAGATATCCAGGTTTTCTTTTTTGACTAATGCTTCACTCCTTTGTAAATTATATTCTTCCTCTTGTTGATAAAGTTTTGTGAGATATTCATTAAGGTTATCCCTATCTGTTTTTGATATGGCAGTACTCTTTTCGAGTTCAGCCAACTCCCTCTCTAAGTTCTGTAAATTCCCCTGAAGCTCTTTTAATGCCTTCTCTTTCTCAAGAAGTTCAAGCCGTTTTACCTCAGCCAGATTCTCAATCTTCATGAGTTCTGCCCTCTTCAGTGATTCCTCTTCCCTCAGGGTGTTATACTCTAAAAGTATCTTTGAAAAGGACTCTTTCAGGACCTGGTAATCTCTCTTTGCAATCTTTAGCTCTATGGAGTTAATTTCAGAAGAAAGGTTCTTATATCTCTCAGCCTTTTTTGCAATTCTATCGAGGAGATTAATCTGCTTTTTTACCTCTATAATAATATCGTTTATCCTCTGGAGATTTGTCCTTGATAATTCGAGTTTGGCCAGGGCCTCTTTCTTCCTGAAATTGTACTTCATAACTCCTGCAACTTCCTCTATCAGGACCCTTCTGTCTTGTGGTTTTGAGTTCAATATCTCTGAAACACTTTCCTGCGCGAGTATTGAATAGCTTTTTACTTCCAGGCCGGTGTCAAGAAAAAGGTCTTTAACATCTTTGAGCCTGCACTGATTTTTATTCAGTATATATTCGCTGTCACCTGATCGATAAAGCCTCCTCGTAACAGATGCTACGTCTGAGATTCCCTCTCCGTTATCATCATTCGACGGCTTAACATCATTGAGTCCGGAGACTACCATGGTGACCTCTGCCATTCCTTTTGGTTTCTTCGAAGCAGAGCCATTGAAGATAACCTCCTCCATCTTCTCACCTCTGAGGGTCTTTGCACTCTGCTCTCCGAGGACCCACCTGAATGCATCCACAACATTACTCTTCCCGCAGCCGTTAGGACCAACAATGCAGGTAATACCCTGATGGAAGTTAAATATGGTTCTTTCTGAGAAAGATTTGAATCCTGTTAACTCGATCCTATCGATTCGCATTATGAATAATATAACTCATACCGTCTGCACTGACAAGTCTATTTTGTAAAATATTTTAAAACCTGACACCCTTTTGCTCTTTTGACAGTAAAGGGATGCCTCTGTTAAAATTTACTCAAAGATGAATCCCTACATACAAAGAAAGATCATAAAAAGACAAGGCACATCTTCAGAGGAGAGAGAAGATCCCATTGCTGTGGAAAAAAGACTGAAGGTTTCTGTGAATGGAAAGGATTTTATTACCCTTTACTGCACACCCCTCATGATAAAGGAGTTAGTAGTTGGTCTTTTTTCCACAGAAGGTATCATCACTGAAATCCATCCAGGGGACATAAAGATAGAATATGGGGAAGAGATACGGATTGATATACCCGTTGCTGGAGATGCATCAACAGAGGGAATGATAACCTCGCGCTGCATCGGTGGGATTACCCTAGGGAGAAAAAGAAATTTTGAAAAGGTTGAAGATGATTTTTTTCTTGAAACAGCAGCCCTCAAAGGCATTTTTGATGAGTTCCAGCAAAGGTCGGAACTCTTCAGGCTGACGGGTTGCTTTCATGGCGCAGCACTATCAGATGGAGAGAAAATTCTTGTCTTTGCAGAAGATATAGGAAGACACAATGCTGTTGATAAGGTGATAGGATATTTCATTCTCGAGAATATTCCCTTCAAGAGGAAAATAATGTTAGTAAGCTGTCGTCTCTCCTCAGAGATTGTTTCAAAATGTTCACGATGGGGGATTCCAATCGTAGCAAGCAGGGCTGCTCCAACAGACCTTGCGATCGGGATAGCCGAGACATCAGGCATAACCCTCGTGGGCTTCGTAAGGGGAGACCGCATGAACGTATATGCGAACCCACAAAGAATACGTTTGTAGCACAAAGCAAAGGGTATTGAGCTAAGAGTTAAAACTCCATGCTCAGCTCTATGCTCTTTGCTATTTTATGTTGTATTTAGACAGTCTATGACGGAAAGACCTGAAAGACAGGTTGAGCAGTTTTGCCGCCTCTTTCTTCACACCACCAGACTTTTCGAGTGCTCTGAGCAGATATCTCTTCTCAATATCTCCGATAATTTTATCAATATCGATCCCCTCTTCAGTGAGTTCGGGAATCTCTTTTGCCTCATCCGCATATCCAGCTATTTCATTTGGAAGTTCTGCTGGTGTTATTTCTTCTTTCTCTGTGAGAAGGGCTGTTCGTTCAAGAACGTTCTCAAGCTCTCTCACATTCCCTTTCCATGGATATCCCATTAATATTTTCATCGCCTCGGGGGTAATCTTCCTCGACTGGTTGGATATCTTTCTGAGAAAATGTTCTACAAGTAACGGTATATCCTCCTTCCTCTCTCTAAGGGGAGGTATATGGATAGGTACAACGTTAAGCCTGTAGAATAAATCTTCCCTGAACCTGCCTGATGCAATCTCTTCCTTTACATCTTTGTTCGTTGCTGATATAACCCTTACATCAACCTTTATGTCCGTCGTACCACCTACTCGCCTGAATGAACCATTTTCAAGGACTCTGAGAATCTTAGCCTGGAGGTTAATCGGCATCTCACCAATCTCGTCGAGGAAGATACTCCCACCGTCCGCTATCTCAAATAATCCCTGCTTGTTATGCATAGCACCGGTAAAAGAGCCTCTCATATGTCCGAAGAGTTCTGACTCGAGGAGCCCTTCAGGAAAGGCTGCGCAGTTTATTGCGACAAAATTCCGATCCTTCCTATGGCTGAGGTTATGTAAAGCCATTGCAACTAATTCCTTGCCCGAGCCGCTTTCGCCTATGATCAGAACATTTGAGTTACTCTCTGCAACTTTGGGAATCAGTCTGAAGATCTCTTGCATCTGAGGGCTTTGACCGATAATATTCTCAAGTCTGTATGTGGTTTTTACCTTCTTCCTTAAGAGCGAGACCTCTTCACTGAGCCTCTTCTTCTCGAGGGCCTTTTCTACAATTAATCTGATTTCGTCTATCTTGAATGGTTTGTTAATATAATCATAAGCACCTAATTTCATGGCATCGATTGCTGCCTCTGTTGTGCCGAAGGCTGTTATCATGATTACAATGGTATCAGGAGATATTTCTTTTACCTTTTTCAGGAGTTCGAAGCCACCGACCTTTGGCATCTTAATATCTGTTATGACAAGATCAAAGATGTCATTGGTAATATAAGAGAGTCCTTCAAGTCCATCAGAGGCAGAGACTACTTCATACTTCTCCCCTTCCATGAGAATCTTCAGTACCTCCCTCATGCTTTTTTCGTCTTCTACTATGAGTATCCTTCCCTTATACTTTTCCATTTGTCCTTGGTAATATAACCTCAAAGGTCGTGCCAAATCCAGGATTACTTTTCACACTTATATTCCCGGCGTGTTCTTCGACGATTCTATAGGCTATCGAAAGTCCAAGACCTGTTCCATTCTCTTTGGTTGTAAAAAAGGGATAAAAGATCCTCTCCATATCATAGTCATCGATGCCAATTCCCGAGTCCTGAAACGTGATTTCTACAGCAGTGTCCGTGCTCCTTGTGGAGACAGTAAGTTCTCCTCCTTCAGGCATCGCTTCTATTGCGTTTATCCCGAGGTTCCAGAATACCTGCCGCATCTTCTGAGAATCTGCATCTACTTCAAGTCTGCCCGTGTATTTTTTATTTATAGAAATAGTGCCTTTGTTCTGTTCTGCGTGCTTCAGGAGTTCCATGGTCTCATCGAGAATACTGTGCAGTTCGCACCGTTTAAAATCGGGGGGCGTCGGTCGTGAATAGGTAAGGAAATCGGTTATGATGCAGTTGAGACGCTCCATCTCTTTCAGGGCAATCGCCATAAGTCTCTTCTTTTGGTTCTGTGGCATCGTGTCTTCTTTGAGCATCTCGATAGATCCCTTCAGAGAGGCGAGGGGATTTCTGATCTCATGGGCAATATTTGATGAAAGTTCTCCTAAAGCTACCCATTTTTCTTTCAACTTCATCTCTGCCTCAATCTTCTTCAGTTCTGTGATGTCCTGGAATATCCCGATAAAACCGGTTTCATTCCCGCTGATGTCCCTCAGGGGAGTGATCTGTAACCCGATCACCTTCTGGATCCCATCTGCCCTTATGATCTCTTCGCGTCGAGTACTCACAAAAGAAAACTGAAAGAATGGCAGAACTTCATCTATCCTCTGGCCTATGACCGTGTCCTTTTTCATCCCTGTTATCCTTTCAGCAGCTCGGTTGAAGATTAATACTCTATCAGATTGATCAGTTGTGAACAGGCCGCTCGGAAGACTTTCTATGACCTCCTTGTTAAAAAACTCGAGATCCCGCAGGTTCGTATCCCTTTCATCAAGTTTTTGTGCTGTCTTCTCAAGCCTTGATGAGAGATATCCACTGAGGAAAGCAGTAAGATAAAAAGAGATAATATGAATAAATATGTTATAGAGGTAGTCCTTCATCACCATTGACTGTCCACCACTGAAAGGCAGTAACCCATGAAACTGGAAGTTTATCAGCGTCCCGTAAAGGATACTGCTCAGTGTTGCCGTTATATAACCAGCCCTTTTATTTAATACAATACTTGAAGATATGACACTAAGCACGAGGGTAAAAGAAAACCAGCTCTCGATCCCACCCGTAATAGAGATGAGTATTATTCCAAAAAACACATCGAGGATTAGCTGGGTATAAGCAAAGACAAAAAGCTTTTTAATCCTTTCGAGGATAATGGAATAAAGAATGGTTATGGCATAGAGAGAGATAATGAGATAAGAGAGGATTTGCGGATAAGGAAATTTTTCGTATCCTGCTTTAAAAATGAAAGAAGAACCGAGCAGGAGGGTAACAAAACTAGCCCTGAGGGCTATGAGGGCCTTTATCCGTATTTTTAAGGCTTCAACATTTTCCGACATCTCCCACTCATTTTAGCTCATTCTCCCAAAAAGTTGGTGAAAAGGTTTCGTGGATACCGCATCACAGTCCTTTGAATCCTTGAGCACGTGAACCCTTTCACATTCATCAACTCATGTGGAGATGCTCATCATTTTATAAGGGTAATCAACTTGAATATCGGGAGATACATTGCGATAACGATAAAACCAACAGTAGTTCCGAGAAAAATCATAAGCAAAGGTTCCATCATGGCGGTGAGATTTGACACAGCATTATCTACCTCGTCGTCATAGAAATCGGCAATCTTGCTGAGCATTGCATCAAGAGCACCCGTTGATTCTCCGACTGCTACCATATGAGTAACCATTGGGGGGAAGACTTTTGCCTTCTTAATAGGATCAGCGAGGGTCTTTCCTCCCACCACTTCTTTTCTGACATCAAGAATTGAATATTCCACTACCTTGTTGCCTGATGTCTTTGCCGTTATCTCAAGACAATCTAAGATCGGAACACCACTACTGACAAGGGTCCCGAGTGTCCTTGTAAATTTTGCAACAGCTACCTTATTAAGGAGTGCACCAATAATAGGGAGCTTAAGCAATATTGAATCACTGATCTTTTTGCCCTTTTCCGTCCTCCGAAACTGGGTGATAAAAACGATGACGCCAATTATTGCAACAAGAGTTACGAGCCCACCGATACCAGCAATGAAGTGACTCAGACCAATTACCATCCTCGTTGGCAGCGGGAGTGTTCCTCCAAGCTGGGCAAACATCTTTGAAAATGTTGGCACAACGAAGAGCATTATAATAACAATTACCAGGACAGCGACGCCTGTTACTACAGCAGGATAAACCATCGCCCCTTTCACCTTCTTTTTCAGTTTCATTGACTTTTCTATGTAAGCTGCCAACCTGTTGAGGATTGTATCGAGAACACCGCCAGCCTCACCTGCTGCAACCATGTTTACATATAACTCGCTAAAAATCCTTGGGTGCTTTTTAAGGGCATCAGCATAGGTTAAGCCTGACTCAACATCTGTCTTGATCTGCGCAATTGTCTTACCGAAGATCTTATTCTCAACCTGGGTAGAAAGTATCTCAAGTGCCTGTACAAGAGGAAGTCCTGCGTTTATCATCGTAGAAAACTGTCGTGTAAAAACCACAATGTCTTTATCCTTTATCTTCCCTCCAAAACGTAAGATACGTGCCTTCTTCGGTTTTTCCGTTATAAGCGTAGGAACAATCCTCCTCTTCCCGAGTATTGCAATAACGTCTTCCTTTGTTGCTGCCGTTACCTCTCCTGACTCTATGATTCCCTTTGGTGTCTTACCTGACCATTGAAATACAGCCATTTCTTATTCCCTCCTTCTGCCAGATACTGCTGTCACACCTTTCCTCTGGATCATTGTGATCAGCTCCTCTGGCAGATATGACCTTCCAACAGCTTCTTCGTATAATATAAGTCCTTTTGAATAAAGGTCGTATAAGGACTGGTTCATCGTCTGCATACCGAATTTTGACTGACCTGTCTGCATCATTGAATAAATCTGGTGTATTTTGTCCTCTCGTATCAAGTTTCTTATTGCTGGATTTGGAATCATCAACTCATAAGCAAGAACCCTTCCCTGTCCGGATTTCTTGGGGATAAGATGTTGAGCAAGTATTCCTTCGAGGACAAATGAGAGCTGGACCCTTATCTGCTCTTGTTGACTTGGTGGAAAGACATCAATAATACGGTTAATTGTCTGAGCAGCGGAATTTGTATGGAGCGTGGCAAGGGTTAAATGACCTGTTTCTGAGACGGTAAGGGCTGCCTCTATTGTTTCAAGGTCGCGCATCTCCCCTATGAGAACAACATTAGGATCCTGTCTGAGGACATATTTCAGTGCAGTTTTAAATGATACCGTATCAGCAGTTACTTCCCTCTGGTTGATAAGACATTTTTTGTGTTGATGAAGATATTCTATAGGGTCCTCTACAGTTATGATATGATCAGATCTCTCTATGTTTATCCTGTCGACCATTGCAGCAAGTGTTGTGGATTTACCGCTTCCCGTTGGTCCAGTAACAAGGACAAGTCCCTGGGTCTTTTTAACCACCTCATTAAGGATATCTGGTAACCCGAGTTCCTTAAAATCCCTAATCTCAAACGGAATAGTTCTGAATGCACCGGCGACAGCGCCCCTCTGCATGAAGATATTTGCCCTGAACCTGCTAACACCCCTGATAGCAAAAGAGAGATCGAGCTCATTATTTTCCTCATATTTATGCTTTTGTGCATCTGTCAATATACTGTAGCAGAGAGCTTTTGTATCTGCAGGAGTCAGGGGTGGGTGATCAATGGGTAAGAGTTTTCCATCTATCCTCAGCCTCGGTGGGCTCCCTGTTGTTATATGAAGATCTGATGCTCCCCTTTCTACCATCATCCTGAGTAATTCATAAAGAGTGGCCATAATACCTCCCTTAGGGTTTATAGTTTCCCGTTATTCTTTTTAGTCTCATATGCGAAAACTGATTTCATTCCTTCAGTCTCCAAAGGTAATCCTCAACACCTCTTCTATGGTGGTAGTGCCTTCCTTTATCTTATTGAGGCCACTCATCCTCATGGTCTGCATGCCGAGCTTGACAGCAGTCTTCTTTATCTCATCAGCTGATGCCCCTTCAAGGACAAGCTCCTTGATCTCAGACACCACAGGCATAACCTCATAGAGTGCTATCCTTCCTCTATATCCAGAACCATTGCATGCAGGACACCCCTTGCCTCTGTAACATTTTACTGTCTTTGCATCTTCCTCTGAGAAGCCTATCTTCATTAAGGCTGCCGCTGGTATATCCTCCTCCTCTCTGCACTTCGTACATATCTTCCTTACAAGCCTCTGGGCCATGATAAGGATAACCGATGCCGATACGAGAAAAGGCTCAATACCCATATTCAACAGTCTGCTTATGCTGCTTGGGGCATCATTCGTGTGCAGAGTACTTAAGACGAGATGACCTGTAAGGGCTGCTTTGACTGCAATCTCTGCTGTCTCAAAGTCACGAATCTCTCCGACCATAATGATGTCTGGGCTTTGCCTCAAAAAAGACCTAAGGGCTGAGGCAAAGGTGAGGCCAATCTCTTCTTTCACCTGAACCTGATTTATCCCCTGGAAGTTATACTCGACAGGGTCTTCGACAGTCATTATGTTAATTCCGGGTTTATTGAGGTAATTCAATGCAGAGTAGAGGGTTGTTGTCTTACCACTCCCAGTTGGTCCTGTAACGAGGATCATGCCGTATGGCTTATGAAGCGCATCCATGAAGACCTGTAATGCGGCCTCTTCAAATCCGAGCTTTGTAAGGTCTACCTGGAGATTTGATTTATCGAGGATCCTGAGAACTGTCTTTTCACCGAAAAGGCACGGCAAGACCGAAACTCGGAAGTCTATTTCTCTTTTCTTGTCAAGTCTCAGTTTAATCCTTCCATCCTGAGGTAATCTTCTTTCTGCAATATCGAGTTTTGCCATTATCTTGAGTCTCGATGTTACAGAATCTTTAATCTTTTTGGGGAGATTCATTGCGTTAAACATTATGCCATCAACCCTGTATCTTACCCTGAGAGACTTTTCGTAAGGCTCTATATGGATATCACTTGCATCGCTTTTTATCGCCCTGATAAGTATTCCATTAACAAGCTTAACTACAGGTTCTTCTATTTCCTTGGTCAACATGTCCCTTCTCTCAGTAACAACCTCTATGCTATCGAGTGCATCTCCAACAAGTTTGTCAAACTCATCCACATCAACCATTGGACCTTCATCAACAGGATTAACTCCCACCTCAGTAAATTCTTCTTCTGCGTATGTATAATTCTCAGTCTGAAATGCCCCTGGGGATGTATACGTCTCAGCCTGAAGCACTTTTGTCTTTTCTGCTCCTTTCGCAGCAACAAGGGCTTCACCATAGCCCATATAATGGGTTGACAATGCATTCAAGATTGAAGATTCACTCGACACAACAACCTCAACATTGTAACCCGTCCTGAACTTTACATCGTCAATCGCAAATACATTGGATGGGTCAACCATAGCGATCGTTAAGGTAGCTCCAACCCTCGCAACAGGCACAATAAGATATTTTCTCGCCATATCAACAGGTATGAGCTTTAAGAGAGAAGGATCAATCTTATAATCAGAGAGGTTTATCGCAGGAACACCATACTGTCTGCTGAGGAAGGCAACAAGTTTCTCCTCCGTTACATAGCCTAACTTTACGAGATTTGTCCCGATTCTTCCTCCCTCTCTCTTCTGAAGGCTCAGGGCATCTTTTAGTTGTCCCTCTGTGATAATATTAGAGGCTATCAGGAGCTGACCTAATCTTGCTGCCATTTCTTATTCCGTAAGAATTTATAATTTAAAATTAAAAATCCAAAACAAAGGAATTCCATAATTTTAAATTTTGCTTTTTGCATTTTTAATATCTTCAGTCTCCAAAGGTAGCCCTCATAACCTCTTCTACGGAGGTGATGCCCTCCTTTATCTTATTGAGGCCACTTATCCTCAGGGTCTTCATGCCGAGCTTGACAGCAGTCCTCTTTATCTCATCAGCTGAGGCCCCTTCAAGAACAAGCTCCTTGATCTCATCCTTGAGAGGCATAACCTCATAGAGTGCGATCCTCCCTTTATACCCAGACCCATTGCATGTAGGACACCCCTTGCCCCGGTAACACTTTATTGCCTTTGCATCTTCCTCTGAGAAGCCTATCTTCACTAAGGCTGCCGCTGGTATATCCTCCTCCTCTTTGCAACTTGTGCATACCTTTCTAACAAGTCTCTGAGAGGCAATAAGGATAACCGATGCTGATACAAGAAAAGGCTCAACACCCATATTCAATAATCTGCTTATGCTGCCTGGGGCATCATTCGTATGCAGGGTGCTTAAGACGAGATGGCCTGTAAGGGCTGCTTTGACTGCAATCTCTGCTGTCTCAAAGTCACGAATCTCTCCGACCATAATGACATCAGGATCCTGCCTCAAAAAAGACCTAAGGGCTGAGGCAAAGGTAAGACCAATATCTTCTTTCACCTGAACCTGATTTATCCCCTGGAAGTTATACTCAACAGGATCTTCAGCAGTAGATATATTAATACCCACCTTATTGAGGTAATTCAATGCAGAATAGAGGGTCGTTGTCTTACCACTTCCCGTCGGGCCTGTAACGAGGAGCATGCCGTATGGTTTATTCAGTGCATCCATAAAATCCTGTAATGCGCCCTCTTCAAATCCAAGTTTTGTGAGATCTATCTGGAGATTTGACTTATCGAGGATCCTTAAAACAACTCTTTCACCAAAAAGACATGGTACTGTGGAAACGCGAAAATCTATCTCCCCTTTTTTACCGAGTCTCAGTTTAATCCTTCCATCCTGAGGTAACCTTTTCTCTGCAATATCAAGCCTCGCCATTATCTTAAGCCTCGATGATACAGCAGCCTTTATCTTCACCGGCAGATTCATAACTACATACATCAAGCCATCAATCCTCTGCCTTACCCGCACGGAGTTCTCGTAGGGCTCTATATGGATATCACTTGCACCAGCCCTTATTGCATTGATGAGCATACCATTAACAAGCTTAACTATCGGTGGTGCAACATCTCTTACAATTTCTGTATCCCCTTTCTCTTCTAGCACCTCGATATTGTCAAGGGCCTTATCCACTACCTCGTCAAGTTTATCCATATCTCCAAAGCCTTCATCTATTGATCCAGAACTCTCTTCAATACCCTCTTCTAAATTCGGAAGTTCGTAATTCTTGGCCTCAAGCACCTCTGTTGCTAATCCTTTTGAGGCAATGAGGGATTCACCGATAAAATGGGTTGATATGGCATTTAAGATTGTAGATTCACTTGACACAACAACCTCAACATTGTAACCCGTCCTGAACTTCACGTCGTCAATCGCAAATACATTGGATGGGTCAACCATAGCGATCGTTAAGGTAGCTCCAACCCTCGCAACAGGCACAATAAGATATTTTCTCGCCATATCACCAGGTATGAGCTTTAAGAGAGAAGGATCAATTTTGTAATCAGAGAGGTCTATTGCAGGAACATTATACTGTCTGCTGAGGAAGACAACAAGTTTTTCCTCCGTTACATAGCCTAACTTTACGAGGTTCTTCCCGATTCTTCCTCCCTCTCTCTTCTGAAGATCCAGGGCATCTTTTAGTTGTCCCTCTGTGATAATGTTAGACGTTATAAGGAGCTGACCTAATCTTGTTGGCATGTTCTTAACATATATAAAAATATAATGAATGTCAAACTGGTTTATACGTTAAAGATCTTAGTGACCTCTCTCCTTTTTCGATTTTTTTTACCCATTTACTTTGAGGATTGCAGTAAATCCTTTCTGGCTTTTGAAAGTAAAGCTGATATCTTTTTATAATATTGCCAACCGTTGACTCAGAAATGCTTTTCATCCCATGTTGAGTGCAATATTTATCTAAAAGGGGTTTGATCTTTTCTTTCCCGATCTTTGGGTACTCCTGTCTTAAGGCTCTTACAAACTCGATGACCTCAAGAGGTATAGTCGATTTTCTCACTCTCTTGGGACGGGTAGACAGTGGAACTAATGCTATCAGTTTTCCATCCATCTCTTTCAGTCTTTTCCTCCAGCGGTTGATTAGCTTTCTATCTGTACCAAAGACCTCAATAGTAGCCTTTTCCCCATATCTCTCATAGAACCTGATGATCTTCATCCTCTGCATCGCCACCTCGCTTCCTTCAAATTTCCTGAGACCATTGTTCATATCGTGAGCCCTACGGCAACCCTGCATCCTCTCATAACCGAGTATGCTTTTGCATAATGATCCATCCTTTTCATGTCGCACATGTTTTTTAACTTTTTTGCCTCGGAAAAGCTGTGATATGAATCACAACAATGTTTAAGCCACAAACTCAGCTGCGGGTTGACCCAAGAGATAGAGATAATACAATATTTGCATGGATAGGAATAGCAATCTGCAGATATGGTAAAATTTAATAATGAAGAGGAAAAATTTCGAGGTTTCGTAACAATGGTTAGGCAGAGGGATATACCATCACCCAGTGATTTTGAGAGGGCTGAGAGGCTGAGAAAAGTTATAGAGGCTCTCCATGAGATAAATAAAAATATTCCCGTCATCGTAGAAGGCAATAAAGATGTATCCGCATTGAGAAAGCTCGGTCTTGTCGGGGAGATCATTACACTCCATAGAGGAAAAAGTCTCTATGACTTTTGCTTAGATATTGCAGAGAGATTCCAAAAGGTAATTATACTCCTTGATTGGGACAAGAAGGGTGAGAGTCTAAATAAAACTTTAGCTATGCACCTTAATGGACATTGGGAGGAGTTCTCTTTTTTCAGGGAACTCTTCAAAGTGCACTGTCAGAAAGAGATAAAGGATATAGAAGGGATACCGAAGCTCCTCAGAAGGTTAGAGGGAGATGAAAATCCTTGGTATTAAGGGCGAGAACCTTGCTGTAAAATTCCTCAAAGAGAAAGGCTACAGGATAATCGCGAGGAACTACAAAACCCCCCTTGGTGAGATCGATATCATTGCACAGGACGGCAATACCATAGTATTTATTGAAGTAAAGACAAGGACAGATGAGTTCTTCGGTCAGCCTTTCGAGGCAGTAAACAAGAAGAAAAGGCAAAAACTTAAAAATGTAGCCTTACTCTATCTTAAGAGGTATAAGGGGGAATGCCCTGTGAGGTTTGATGTTCTCAGCATTTTTTACAGGGGAGACGGAAAAAAAGAGATCGAACATATCAAGGATGCCTTCGAGGTTTAAGGCTTTCCGCTCGACTGCGGAGCTGATTTAGGGACCTTTTTCTCAGATACTGCTTCTTTGGATTTCCGTATATCTTCATAATCAACAAATTCAAGAACGGCCATTGGTGAAGAGTCATTAACCCTGTTTCTCGTCTGGACAATCCTGAGGTATCCGCCATTTCTTCCAGCAAGTCTCGGTGCTATCTCGCCGAAAAGCTTCGAGATAGCTGTCCTGTTAGGAAGATAAGAAAGGGCAAGTCGTTTTGCGTGGAGATCGCCTCTGATACCGAGCGTTATCATTTTCTCTGCAATCCTTCTTATCTCCTTCGCCTTTGGAACAGTTGTCTCGATCCTCTGATGTTCAAAGAGCGATGCTACCAACCCTCGCAAGAGAGCTTTCCTCTGGTTTGCCGTTCTTCCGAATAACCTGCCATCAACTCTATGTCGCATCTTGCTCCACACCTCCACCTTGTAAAGCTATCTCCTTGTTGAGGGCATTCAGGTCGACCCTCATGCCGAGGCGTAATCCCATTGAGTGGAGTATCTCTTTTATCTCATTCAGAGATTTGCGTCCAAAGTTCTTTGTCTTAAGCATCTCGTGCTCTGTTTTCTGAACAAGGTCGGCAATGGTCTTTATGCTCGCATTCTTCAGGCAGTTATTGGCTCTTACGGAGAGCTCCAGCTCATCAACACTTTTGAGAAGATTAGCATTGAATACAGGATTGTCACTTATCGATTGTGATTCACTATCGTCCTGCATAGAACCGATTTCTTCTTTCTCTTTTTCCTCTTCTGATTGGAACAGTTCCATATGCTCAATGACGATAGACGCTGCCTGTGAAACTGCTTTTGCAGGTGTAATACTTCCATCAGTCCATATCTCCATGACGAGTCTGTCATAATCTGTTGCCCTTCCGACCCTTGCTTTCTCAACGGTGAAGTTAACTTTCTTAACGGGGGTAAAGACAGAATCAACAGGAATCATATCTACAGGGAGATCCTCCTCTTTGTTTAATTCGGAGGGTACATATCCTTTGCCTTTTTTAACATGCATCTCGGCTTCAAAGAGAGCGTCCTTATCTATGGTTGCTATAACCTGTTCCGTGTTAAGGATTTCAAAAGATGCATCCCCATGAATATCAGAGCCCGTCACATCTTTTGGACCCTTTACTTTTATTGTTGCGGTCTTTTTCCCATCAGAATAAAGCTTGAACCTGAGCTTTTTCATATTCAGAATTATGTCAATCACGTCTTCCTTAACCCCATCTATTTTAGAGAATTCATGAAGGGCGCCATGTATCTTCACTGCCGTAACTGCAGCACCTTCAATAGAGGAAAGCAAGACCCGTCTGAGGGCATTGCCTATAGTAGTACCATAACCGCGCTCCAAAGGCTCCGCTATAAGTTTACCGTATGTGTCAATCAGGGTTTCTTCATCAAACCTTATCTTATCCGGTAACTGAAAGCCTTTTCTCTTCAGATCCATAAGGCCTCCTCTGAGTCTTTTAACGTTAGAAAGGAAATGAAAAGTTATACCGTTTTCCTCATTCCCTATTTCTAACTTCTTATTTATTACTTAGAATAGAGCTCTACTATGAGCTGTTCCTGAACAGGAAGTTGTATTTCTTCCCTTGATGGTATATGTAAAACCTTGCCTCTCATGTTTGCGCTGTCAACCTCAACCCATGGAAGTATTCCTCTATGTCCAGCCTTCGAGAGGCTGTCCACTATCTCGGGTATATCTCTACTTGATTCTTTCACCTCAACGAAATTCCCGACCTTGACCTCATAGGACGGAAGGTTGACTATTTTACCGTTTACAAGAAAGTGCCTATGAGCAACAAGTTGTCTTGCCCTACGCCGGTTAGGTGCAAAACCCATGCGATATGCAATATTATCAAGACGGCTCTCGAGGAGCTGAAGGAGTACCTCCCCTGTAATGCCTTTTTTTCTTTCAGCCTCATAGAAATACCTTCTGAACACTCTTTCAAGAAGTCCGTAAATCTTCCTAACCTTCTGTTTTTCTCTGAGTTGTATCCCATAGTCAGATAATTTCCTGTAGCTCTGCCCATGTTGTCCTGGAGGATACTTTCTTCTATCGATAGCACATTTTTCTGTGTAACATCTATCGCCTTTGAGAAAAAGTTTTTCTCCCTCTCTACGACAAATCCTGCACAGTGGTCCTGTATATCTTGCCACGCTAAACTCTCCTCTTTTTGGGAGGCCTGCAACCGTTGTGAGGAACAGGTGTCACATCTTTTATGAGATTAATCTCTAGACCCGCTGCCTGAAGTGCCCTGATAGCAGATTCCCTTCCTGCACCAGGCCCCTTAACAAAGATATCAATCTGCTTCATCCCCAAGTCCATTGCCTTTTTTGCTACCGCTGCAGCTGCTATCTGTGCTGCATAGGGAGTCGCTTTTCTTGAACCTTTAAATCCAAGGTTACCTGCACTTGACCAGGTGATAACATCACCATTTGGGTCAGTAATCGTTATTATCGTGTTATTAAAAGTCGCCTGAATATGGGCTGTTCCGTAAATAATGTTTCTTTTCTCTTTCTTGACACCTTTCTTCCTCTGAGCCATTCAGTTATGCCTCCTTTTTCTTGCTCACGGCCGCTTTTCTTGGTCCTTTACGAGTCCTGGCATTGGTCCTCGTCCTCTGACCTCTCACAGGAAGTCCTGAACGGTGTCTCAGTCCTCTGTAAGAGCCGATGTCCATAAGTCTTTTTATACCCATGGATATGTCACGCCTGAGATCACCTTCAACCCTATAATCCCTGTCTATTGCCGTCCTGATCTTAACAATTTCTTCATCAGTGAGGTCCTTTATCCTTGTATTAGGGTTGACCTTCGTCTCAGCCAGTATCTTCTGTGAAAGAGACCTGCCTATGCCGAAGATCCTTGTTAGTCCTACCTCTATGCGCTCATTCTTCGGTAAATCAACTCCTGCAATTCTTGCCAACTCACACTCCTTCTGCTAATTCAAAATAGAGATTTTTCCCCTCCACTAACACTGCAACTAAAACTCATAGACTGTTTCATCCTTGTCGTTGTTTGTGCCTTGGATTATCACAAATAATCCTCACAATACCCTTCCTTTTTATTATCTTACATTTAGCACATATGGGTCTCACTGATGACCTGACCTTCATAATGTAATTCCATCCCTTTTAGAAATTTAAAACCGAAAAACATCCACCTCAGGCGGATTATAAACTTCGGAACTCCCCACCCCTGGTAAGATAGAGTTTATTTAGCTCTATACGTTATCCTTCCCTTTGTAAGATCGTATGGAGAAAGCTCTACAGTTACCTTATCACCCGGCAAAATCTTTATAAAATGCATCCTCATCTTCCCTGACACATAGGCGAGTATAACTTGACCATTTTCAAGCTCCACTTTAAACATTGCATTTGGCAGGGTTTTCACAACTGTCCCCTGAACCTCTATAGTTTCCTCTTTTGGCATTAACTTTAAATTATAAGTTTTTATTCGCTTTTAGTCAAGATGTTAGGTCCTTCTGATGTAATAAGTACAGTGTGCTCAAAATGGGCTGATGGTTTGCCATCAGCTGTAACTGCTGTCCATCCATCATTGAGAATGAAGACCTCATATACTCCTAGATTAACCATGGGCTCTATCGCCAGAGTCATCCCTTCCCTGAGCCTCGGGCCACGCCCAGGTGGCCCAAAGTTTGGAATCTGTGGATCCTCGTGTAACTCTCTGCCTATCCCATGTCCTACGAATGCTCTTACTACTGAAAATCCATTTGACTCAACATGACTCTGAATAGCATATGAGATATCAGATACCCTATTGCCCACCCTTGCACTTCCAATCCCAATGTACAGAGATTCTTCTGTTACATTGAGCAATCTTTCTAAACCAGGGGCTATTCTCCCTACAGGTATGGTAACAGCACCATCACCGTAAAACCCATCTTTATAAACACCGAGGTCCACACTCAGAATATCTCCATCTTCTAAAATCCTCTTTGATGGTATACCATGAATAACCTCATTATTTATAGATGTACAGATGCTTGCAGGGTATCCCCTGTATCCCTTAAATGCCGGCTCCCCTCCTTGTTCTCTAACATAGGTATCGGCAAAACTTTCGATCTCCAATGTGGTTAGACCTGGTCTCACCATGAGTTTTATGGCATCAAGTGTCTTAGCGACGATACGACATGACTGTGCTATCTTTTCTATTTCTTCTGGAGACTTCAAGATAATCATATAACTTGAAACTACGCATTTCTGATTATGAATTTTACGTTATCCCCTTCTTCCTCTTATCCTGCCCTTTTTTAGGAAGCCCTCGTATGATCGTGTAAGCAGGTGCGTCTCTATCTGGGAAATGGTGTCAAGGGCAACTCCGACGGTAATTAAGATAGACGTGCCTCCGAAATAAAAAGGGACATGGAATCTTTGTATAAGTATCTCGGGTATGATGCATACAATGGCGAGATAGAAAGCACCAACAAAAGTCAGTCTCGAGAGAACCTTGTAGATATACTCAGAAGTCTTCTGGCCAGGTCGTATCCCAGGGATGTAACCCCCGTACTTCTTGAGATTATCTGAGATATCAACAGGATTGAATATAATGGCAGTATAGAAATAGGCAAAGAAAAAGATCATCCCGACATAAAGAAGGGTATACATGACTGTACCTGGAGAAAGCTGCTTGGCAATAGCCTGTACCCAAGGTATTGCTATAAACCCCGCTACAGTTGCGGGGAACATAATGATAGAGGAAGCAAATATCGGAGGGATAACCCCAGAGGTATTTATTTTGAGTGGCAGGTGAGTGGACTGCCCACCATATATTTTTCGACCCACAACCCTTTTTGCGTATTGGACAGGAATTTTTCTCTGTCCCCTTTCTACGTAGATTATCGCACCAACAACAGCCACCATCATCACGACAAGAGCGATGACAAAGAAGAGAGAGAGTTCTCCTGCCTGGATAAGCCTGACTGTACTTATAAGAGCGTTAGGAAAACGCGCGACAATTCCGGCGAATATGATGAGTGAAATCCCGTTACCTATGCCCCTCTCGGTAATCTGTTCTCCGAGCCACATAATAAAGGCTGTCCCTGATGTGAGGGTAAGCATTGTCAGGAGCCTGAAGGACCAGCCAGGGTTCTGGATAAAAGCGCCATTCTGCATACCTTCAAGCCCTGCAGCAATACCAAATGATTGAATAGCACTAATAACAACTGTCCCATATCGTGTGTACCTTACAATCTTTTTTCTGCCTGCCTCACCCTCCTTTGCGAGTTTGCCGATAGCCGGAATTACAACAGTAAGAAGCTGCAGGATAATCGATGCACTTATATAAGGCATTATACCGAGAGCAAAAATAGTGACCCTTGATAAGGCACCCCCTGAAAACATGTCAAAAAAACCCATGAGGGCCCCACCCTTTTCAGCAAGAAACTTGCTGAGCGCCTCTCCGTTAATTCCAGGGGTGGGGATATGAGCACCGACCCTATATACAGCAAGGAGGATCAGAGTAAAAAAAATCCTGCTCTTGAGTTCTGGTATTTTAAAAATGTTTTGGAAGCTTGAGAGAATTCCCATGTGAGTTTTAGATTATTTCCGCCTTACCACCTGAAGCAGCTATCTTTGCTAACGCAGAACTACTGAAGGCATCTGCCTTTATCGTAAAAGGTCTGTGAATCTCACCTTCACCAAGGATCTTGAGGCCATCTTTTAAATCCTTTACTATGCCCTTTTCAACAATAATTTCGGGTGTTATCGTATCGAATTCCTCCAACTTACTAAGATCCTTCAAATTTATTATTGCATACTGTATTTTAAAACGGCTTTTAAAACCCCTTTTGGGTAATCTCCTCTGAAGAGGCATCTGTCCGCCTTCAAAGCCCGGCCCCTTTGTTCCCCCTGAACGAGCTTTCTGCCCTTTATGGCCCTTGCAAGAAGTTTTTCCATGTCCCGATCCTATCCCGCGACCAACCCTTTTTGCCTTCCTTGTCTTTCCTACCGCAGGCTTTAAATCCTCTATCTTGTTCATATCTCTTTAGTCTCCTCTTCAACCTTTCCTCTCAGTTTTGCAACAGACTCGGGATCTTTGAGAATCGAAAGCCCATTCAGCGTTGCCTTTACTGTATTGAAGGGATTATGGCTACGGAGAGACTTTGCAACGATATTCCGAACTCCTGCTACCTCTAAAACTGCCCTAACAGCACCTCCTGCAATAATACCAGTACCCTTCTGTGCAGGATTCATAACAACAGTTCCTGAGCCGAACCTCCCTACGACCCTATGAGGAATTGTTTTGTTTTTTATCGGAAACCGTATCAGAGATTTTTTCGCCTGATCAACCGCTTTTCTTATTGCCTCAGGAACCTCAGTGGCCTTTCCTTTACCCATGCCCACTGTTCCCTCTCCATCTCCTACGACAACAAGGGCAGTAAAAGAAAATCTCCTTCCACCCTTTACAACCTTTGCTACCCTGTTTATATATACAACCTTATCTTTTAGGTTCAATCCTTCTGGTTCGATCCTTGTCACTCTTCCTCCCTAGAATTCGAGTCCTGCTTCCCTGGCTGCCTCTGCCAGTGCCTTAATCCTGCCATGGTAAAGATATCCACCTCTGTCAAAAACAACTTTTTTTATGCCCTTTCCTAATGCCTTTCTTGCTAGGAGTTCGCCAATCTGTTTTGCCGTCTGGACATTACCCTTGTGGGATTTTCTATCTTTTAATTCCTTATCGAGACTCGATGCAGAGACAACAGTTTGTCCCTTGAAGTCATCGATAATCTGAGCGTATATGTGATTCAGGCTCCGATAAACAGAAAGTCTTAACCTCTCGGGGACCCCAAAAACTTTCTTCCTTATGCTTTTATGGCGCTTTTCTCTGCTTTCTTTTTTGTCCTTTGCCAAAAGACCCTCCGACAATGGAACTATTTTTTGCCCGTCTTACCAGCCTTTAATTTGAGGTGTTCTCCTGAATACCTGATGCCTTTCCCTTTGTATGAATCAGGTGGCCTGAGGACTCTGAGATTTTCAGCCAATTGCCCCAGTTGATGTTTGTCAATTCCCGTAAGGGTGACCAGGGTTTGCTTTGCATCAACAGATGCCTTAATGCCCTCCGGCAATTGAACTTCAACAGGATGGGAGTAGCCAAGGGTTAATACAAGTTTATTACCCACTACCTGGGCCTTATAACCAATCCCAACTATCTCAAGGATTTTCTGGTAACCTTGTGAGACCCCGGTTACCATATTCGCAATAACGCTCCTTGTGAGACCATGAAGTGATTTATCAATCCTTGAGTTACCAACCCTCTCTACAACAATATTGCCGTTATTTAGCGAGACGTTAATCTTATCTGGATAAACCCAGCTCAACTCGCCCTTGGGTCCTTTGACTATAATGGTTCTGTTCTCAACCAATAAATCAACACCCTTGGGTATCTGTATGGGCTTTTTACCTATCCGCGACACTCTATAGTCCTCATATAGTGAGTAGCTTAGGGCACGGAGTCCTGAACCTCTTTGCTGTTAGCTCTTTGCCCTTTGCTTTTCTATCTTTACCAGACATAACAGATAACTTCTCCGCCAACACCTTCACGGCGAGATGCTTTATCACTCATTATCCCCTTCGGCGTTGTCAGTATTGCAATCCCGACTCCACCCATTACCTTTGGTATCTCCTTGCTGCCAACATAGATCCTTCTGCCTGGTTTGCTGATCCTTTTCAACCCAGACATAACACTCTCATTCTCAACATATCTTGGGACTATCCTCAGGATACCCTGCCTTTTATCCTTCAATATTTTATATGTCTTGATGAACCCCTCTTCTTTCAATGTCCTTGCTATCTCTACTTTCATTATAGAGGCAGGAATATCAACCTTTTCTGCCTTTATACGTAACGCATTTCTTATCCTCGTAAGCATATCTGCAATAGGATCAGTTACCATTTTTTTTTACCTCCCCATGGTCACAGGCTACCAGCTCGATTTTGTTACCCCGGGTATCTGCCCTGCAAGGCTAAGTGTTCGAAAACAGATCCTGCACATCCCGAATTTCCGCAGATAACCTCTGGGTCTTCCACACAGTTTACAGCGATTATGAGACCTCACCCGGAATTTTGGTTGCCTTTTGGACTTCTCTATCATGCAAACTTTAGCCATTCACAGACCTCTTCTTATTTCTCATTCCCATTTCTAATTTCTAAAAGGCATCCCTAAATAACTCAAAAGGGCCTTTCCTTCCTTACCCGTTTTCGCACTCGTACAGATTGTGACATCCAAGCCATGCGCTCTCTCAACCTTGTCATAATCTATCTCAGGAAATATAAACTGCTCTTTGAAACCCATAGAATAGTTACCCCTTCCATCGAAGGACTTCCCTGATACTCCTTTAAAATCTCTTATTCTTGGTAGGGCAAGACTTATCAACCTGTCGAGGAACTCATACATCCTTTCCCCTCTTAGGGTTACTTTACAGCCTATGGGTACTCCTTTCTTCAGTTTAAAACTTGCAATGGATTTTTTTGCCTTTGTCACCACTGCCTTCTGACCCGTTATCAGGGAAAGTTCCTTCTGTACTGCGTCGAGGAGTTTTATGTTCTCTATAGCCTCTCCAAGACCAACATTAAGAACAACCTTCTGTATCTTTGGTACTTCCATTACATTCCTATATGAAAATTCTTTCATCATGGCAGAAATAACCTCTTCTATATATCTTCCCTTCAGTCTCGGCGCCATCCCTACTCTATGATCTCCTTGCATTTTTTACATGCCCTTGCCTTCTTGCCGTCTGACAGGACTGTATTGCCAATCCTTGTCGGTTTCCCACACTTAGGACATATAAGCATCACGTTTGATATATGGAGAGGTGCTTCTTTTTCAATTATTCCTCCCTGTGTATACTTCTTGCTTGGTTTCATATGCCTCTTGATTATGTTAGTCCTCTCTATCAGAAGCATGTCCTCTGATGGATAAAGAGAAATTACCCTCCCCTTTTTGCCCTTTTCTCTACCGGTAATGACTAAGACTGTATCGTTTTTCTTTATGCCTAAACCCATAGCTTTTAGAGAACCTCCGGGGCTAAAGAGATAATTTTGGTAAACTCCTTCCACCTGAGCTCCCTTGCCACAGGACCGAAAATCCTCGTCCCAACAGGTTCACCCTCTGTATTGATAAGAACAGCAGCGTTCTGATCAAAACGTATATATGATCCATCAAGCCTTCTCTGTTCTTTCTTCGTCCTCACCACAACAGCCCTAGTTACTGTTCCCTTTTTGATGTTGCTATCTGGCAATGCCTCCTTCACACTCACAACAATGATGTCGCCGAGTCTTGCATACTTCTTATGAGAGCCTCCAAGAACCTTTATACACTGAACCCTTTTAGCACCTGAATTGTCTGCGACCTCAAGTATACTCCTCAGCTGAACCATCTTCACCCACCTCTCGCTGCCCCATCGAGGATTTCAAGCACTATCCACCTTTTTTCCTTACTGAGAGGCCTTACCTCGAGAATCTTGACAGTATCCCCAATGCGACATTTGTTTTCCTCATCATGCGCCTTAAACTTTGTCACCCTCTTAACGGTCTTCTTGTACTGAGGGTGTTGAACTAGTCTCTTCACGGCAACCACTACGGTCTTATTCATCTTGTCGCTAATAACTTTACCGATATAAATTTTTTTAGACATTTCCTATTTATTTCCTGCTTTGATTAGATTTCTCTGTCATTATAGTCAGAACTTTCGCTATATCTTTTTTTACGGCCCGTATGCGTAAAGGGTTCTCTATCTCGCCTGTAGCCTGTTGAAACCTCAGATTAAACAGTTCCTTTCTGAGGTCTTGGTCCTTTTTTATCAATTCCTCTATTGTCATTGACCTAAGTTCAGAGGGCCTCATAGAATCTCCTCATCTCTTTTCACAAACTTTGTTGCCACAGGCAATTTATGTGAGGCGAGGCGCAAGGCCTCTTTTGCAATTTCCTCACTCACTCCAGACATCTCATAGAGAATTCTCCCTGGTCTTACGACTGCAACCCAGTATTCAGGTGCACCCTTCCCTTTCCCCATCCTTGTCTCAGCAGGTTTTTTAGTTATCGGTTTATCAGGGAAGATCCTTATCCATACCTTGCATCCCCTCTTGGCATGGCGTGTCATAGCGACCCTCCCAGCCTCGATCTGTCTGCTGGAAACCCATCCAGGTTCAAGTGCTTTCAGGCCGAATTCACCAAAGGAGACCGTAGCCCCTCTGTAGGCCTTCCCATCCATTCTGCCTTTTTGCATCTTTCTATATTTAACCTTTTTGGGCATTAACATAACAGCACCTATTTATAAATTCTTCATTCGTGATTCAGAGTCACCATCTCTCTCAACTGAATATACATTCTGCATTACAGAACAAACTTACTATTGGGTTGGGGAGGAAAGCCCAAAGCTTTCTGGTAATATATCGCCATGATAGATCCATACCTTAACTCCTATCGCACCATAAGTTGTACGTGCCTCTGTAAAGCCGAAGTCTATATCAGCCCTTAATGTATGGAGTGGAACCCTGCCCTCCCTATACCACTCTGACCTTGCTATTTCAGCCCCAGCAAGCCTCCCTGAGCATGATACCTTTACACCGAGGGCACCAAATCTCCGGGCTGAGGTTACAGCCTTCTTCATGGCCCTCCTAAAGGCAATCCTCTTTTCGAGTTGAAGGGCTACATTTTCAGCAACAAGTTGAGCATCTATTTCTGGTTTCCTTATCTCTTTTATATCTATAGCAATATCTCTGCCTGTCATCAGTTGAAGGTCTTTTCTGAGCTTCTCTACTTCAGCGCCCTTTTTCCCAATAATAATACCCGGTCTTGCAGTATGAATGGCCACTCTCATGTTCTGACCTGCCCGTTCTATCTCTATCTTCGAGACTCCAGCATGAAAGAGCCTGTTTTTGAGCATCTTTCTTATTCTGATGTCTTCAAGAAGTTGTTCAGCATACCCCTTTTTGAGATACCATCTCGAATCCCAAGTCTTGACTATGCCGAGCCGAATTCCTATAGGATGTGTTTTCTGACCCAGATTAACCTCCTATTCTTCCTCTGATAAAACTAATGTTATATGACAACTTCTTTTCCTGATAACATTTGCCCTGCCCATTGCTCTCGTTTCCATTCTTTTCATCGTAGGCCCTTGATCCACACAAGCCCTTACAATTTTCATGGATTCAGGATTAACAGCCTTCTTCTGCTCAGCATTCGCTATAGCAGATTTAAGCAGTTTCTCAACAAACTTCGCACCTCTGTAGGGCATAAAATGCAAAAACAGAAGGGCATCACCGGCACTTTTACCCCTTATCAGGTCTACAACCCTCCTTGCCTTCCGCGGCGTTATCCGCGCATATCGTAATATTGCCTTTGACTCCATAAAAAATTCTTTTACCCCTTTGCAGTCTTTTCTGAACCTGCATGAGATCTGAAGGTCCTTGTCGGTGAAAACTCACCAAGCTTATGACCTACCATGTTTTCTGTAACGTAAACAGGTATGAACTTCTTACCATTATGAACAGCAAAGGTGTACCCGATAAACTCTGGTACTACTGTAGAACGTCTCGACCATGTCTTGATAATCTTTTTTTCACCACTTTCCGTCATTAACCTGACCTTCTTCATGAGCTTCTCGTCTACAAATGGACCTTTTTTTAAAGATCTTGGCAACTTATTTTCTCCTCTTCACAATAAATTTATCGGTCCTTTTATTACGCCTTGTTTTGACTCCTTCAGGTTTTCCCCACGGTGAGCATGCCGGTCTGCCACCAGAGCTTTTGCCCTCACCCCCGCCGAGGGGATGGTCGACAGGGTTCATAGCAACACCCCTTACATGAGGTCTTCTACCTAACAGTCTCGTTCTCCCTGCCTTCCCATAAGAGATATTCCCATGGTCAGGGTTACCAGTCTGACCGATTGTAGCCATACAGCCTGAAGGTATGAGCCTCACTTCACCTGATGAGAGCTTAACCTGGACAAAATTATCCTCTTTAGCGATAAGCTGTGCTGAAGAGCCTGCACTTCTCACAAATTTGGCACCTTCCCCTGGCCGAAGCTCAATATTATGTATGAATGCTCCTAAAGTGATGCGGCTTAAAGGGAGGGCGTTACCAATTTTTATCTCGGCATCCTTACCTGATAAAACCTTATCTCCAACCTGAAGTCCTGAGGGTGCAATGATATACCTCCTATCACCATCTCTATATTTCAGCAGGGCAATTCTTGCAGACCTGTTGGGATCATACTCTATTGTCTCAACCTCTGCTGGAACATCCACCTTATCCCTTTTGAAATCGATAATCCTATATGCCCTTCTGTTACCCCCACCTCTATGCCAAGCAGTAATACGACCGCTGGTATTCCTACCTCCATTCCTTCTCTTTGGCCTCAGAAGAGGCTTGTAAGGTGTATCTGTTGTGAGATCACTAAAGTCGGATACCGTTTGGAATCTCCTGCCTGGTGATGTTGGATTATATTTTTTAATGCCCATTATACGCCTTCAATAAAATCAAGCTTTTCACCTTTCTTAAGGGTGATTACGGCCTTCTTTCTATCAGGCCTTTTGCCAAGAGACTTTCCATGTCGTTTCCATTTACCTTTTATATGTATTGTCGAAACCTTCTCAACCTTTACCTTGAAAATCTCTTCTATGGCCTTCTTTATCTCAAGCTTATTAACATCAGAACTTACTTCTACTAATATCTTATTTTCTGATTCCTTGAGAAGACTGCCCTTTTCTGTAAAAAGGGGTTTTTTGATTATCGAATAGAGACTCCTCATTTTATTTCCTCGCTACCTCCTAATCTTGTGACTGCTTCTTTTGTCATAAGGAGTCTACCTGAAGCCAATACATCATAGGTATTCAGATCTGAAACTCTGACTACCTTTACACCAGGGATATTCCTCACTGAAAGGGCAACAACCTCATCGCTTTCAGGAGTTACTATGAGTACTCTCTCTCCTCCTAATCCGAATCCGAGGTTTTTCAACGTTGCCATCATATCTTTAGTTTTGGGCTTATCCATAACGAATCCATCTATAACTGTTATTGCCCCCTCTGCCATCTTTAAAGAAAGGGCTGTTCTTACAGCAAGCCTTTTTACTTTTTTGGGAGGGTCATAAGAGTAATCTCTTGGTTGTGGACCAAAAGTCGCTCCCCCGCCCCTCCATAAGGGAGAACGATTGCTGCCCGCCCTTGCTCTTCCTGTATGTTTCTGCTTGAATGGCTTCCTTCCCCCTCCTCGAACAAGACCCTTCGTCTTTGTTGCGTGAGTACCCTGCCTCTGGTTTGCAAGAAAATTCGTCACTCCTTCATGGAGGACAGCCGGTTTAGTCTGGAGACCAAAGACATCGTCTTTAAGGTTAATCTTCCCAATGATATTATTGTTCTTGTCTTTTATTTCAACATCGGGCATTTCAGTCTTCCTTTTTAATCTCCAAATAGGCACCCTTTGACCCCGGAACGGAACCCTTGATGAGGAGCAGGTTCTGATCAGTCCTAACATCAACGATTTCGAGGTTCTTCACCGTTACTCTCTCAAAGCCCATATGACCAGGGAGTCCTTTATTTTTCCAGACCCGAGATGGAAAGGAACTTGAACCAATAGAGCCGGGTGCCCTGTTAAACATTGAGCCATGAGATCCTGGCCCTCCAGCATAGTGATGCCTTTTCATAACACCCTGAAATCCTTTCCCTTTAGAAATGCCTGTGACAGAAATTTTATCTCCCTTTGTAAACCTTTCCACCGTCAGGAGTTCACCAACCTTTAAACCACTTAGAGGAAATTCTTTTAATAGTCTATAAGGCTTAACACCTGCCTTCTTGAAAACACCTGCCATGGGCTTTTTCAATTTCTTTTCTTTTACCTCTAAAAAGCCAACTTTAACAGCCTCATATCCGTCGTTATCCAATGTTTTAACCTGAATAACACAACAAGGACCAGCTTCAACAACAGTAACAGGATATGCTTTTCCATCCTCTGTATATATCTGTGTCATCCCGAGTTTTCTACCAAGAATACCCGTCATAATTTTATCTCCACGTCGACACCGGCTGCGAGCTCTAACTTCATGAGAGCATCAATAGTCTGGGGAGTTGGATCGTAGATATCTATCATTCTCTTATGTGTCCTGATCTCAAACTGCTCTCTCGATTTTTTATCAACGTGCGGAGACCTGAGAACTGTTATTCTACTTATTTTTGTGGGCAAGGGTACCGGACCTGCTATCCTTGCTCCTGTTCTCTGGGCAGTATCCACTATCTCCTTCACAGACCTGTCAAGTATCCTGTGATCATAAGCCCTTAATTTTATTCTTATCTTCTGATTCACACTTTCCTCACGCTTAACACAAAACTTTCACGTATCAAACTACTCCAGTATTCCTGCAACAACACCTGCACCAACAGTCCTTCCACCCTCTCTGATGGCAAACCGTAACTCCTTCTCCATCGCTATCGGTGCAATAAGCTCTATCGTTAGATTTATGTTGTCCCCAGGCA
>Ga0315282_10001846_pt1 | contig 39601 bp, 35 predicted proteins | sample YL17G07_20_MG_FD_203693 | JGI IMG/M metagenome (GOLD analysis project Ga0315282, IMG submission 203693) | Sediment microbial communities from Yellowstone Lake, YNP, Wyoming, USA - YL17G07_20 | ecosystem: Environmental > Aquatic > Freshwater > Lake > Sediment | place: USA: Wyoming | collected...
GAAGCTTTTTTGCCCGGACCTGGACCCATATCAGCTGTAACCAGCCTCCATAAGCCACGTAAGGATCGCGGGAGCCCTGTCCTGCGGCCCAGAAGCATCCAAAAACTTAGGTCAGCTACTATAGATACGGAAGATAGAACAGGCCTGATCTTCGAGTTAGTAGAGAAGAAAAAGCAGCCTTAACCAACTAGCCTGAAAAAAACAGGCGGTGCTGCAGGAGAGGAGAAGCTGTTCTGTTTGTTTCCCGCTTGGTTGAGCAAGAGAAGGTTCTTGATATAGTGACCGACGGCGACCTCGTGAAATGCGCGACGCTCGGACACGACACGAATCACATCCTCGTGAACGATGCCATGATGTTACTATTCTGAGCTTGCCTCTGTTGTGCCAGAGGCTTTCTCAGCGAGCACCGGAGGTACTCTCGATTCGTTGCTCGCCAGCTCAAGCGAATTGAGCCGGATGCTGTCGTTGTTTTGCACATCGAGAACGTTCAATGAATCTTGATATATGGAGGCACTGGTTTCTTGTTTCCCTGGAGTTTGGTAGACACGAGCGCCAGTAAAGATCTGGGCAAGCTTCTCCCAGTGATAAAGGTACAACCCCCGGGCCCGAATTCGAAAGCAGTTGAAGAGATCGTCGAGAGGTTCGAATCTCCAGAGGGAAGACACGTAGGCGCAATTCCAATCGCATGGAAGAAGGCAGCGGGCGCCAACATTGTTGATGAAGACGACAACGTGTACATCGACACATCAGCAGCGTTCACAGTCGCGATAGCGGGCCACTCGCATCCAAAGATCGCTGCGGCAATAGGTGCCCAAGCGCGAGAGCTGATGCACGCTCCCGCTGGGATGTCTCCCAACATACAGCGGGCCAGGCTCCTCGAGAAGCTTGCAGGACTGCTACCTGATGACTTGAAGAAGATACATCTTGGCAACATTGGGTCGGAAGCTATCGACATCGCGATCAAGCTGGCTCAGATACACACGGGACGGATGCAGTTCATAGCTTTCCAAGGAGGATTCCACGGCAAGACGCATGGAGCCTTATCCCTGACAAGCAGAAACTATTACCGACAAGAGTTCCTCCCCTTGCTTCCGAGCGTTACACATGTCCCCTACGGGTACTGCTACCGATGCACGCTTGAGCAAGAATATCCAGCCTGCAACATGCTCTGCACACGATATCTCGACAACATGTTGAGCGATCCCGCATCGGGACTTGGAAGCGTGGCCGCCGTGGTACTTGAACCGGTCCAGGGACATGAGGGCTTCATCGTTCCTCCGGACGAGTTTGTACCAAACATCAGGAAGATCTGTGACAAACACAACGTGTTGATGGTACTGGATGAGATAATCACAGGCTTCGGGAGAACCGGCAAGATGTTCTGTTTCCAGTACTCGAACATCATTCCAGACATCTTGGTCTGCGCGAAGGGAATCGCAAGCGGATTCCCGATATCAGCCACAATCGCACGAACAAACATAGCAAGTTCGTGGAAGATGCTTAAACACACCAGCACGTTCTTGGCAAATCCCATTGGGTGCGCAGCGGGCGTAGCAAGCCTCACTGTCATCGAGGAAGAACATTTGGTGGAGAAATCGGAGAAGCTCGGCACCTATTTCCTGAAACGATTGAAGGAGCTCGCAGTTCGGCACGAGCTGATCGGCGATGTCAGAGGTAAGGGACTGATAATTGGCGTGGAGCTTGTGGAGGATCGGAAAAGTAAGGCGCCGGCCGCGAAGGCGACAGAGCATATTGTCGATCAAGCGCTCAAGAAAGGCGTCTACTACGCCTCAGGAGGCCGCTACGGCAACGTGTTGAAGATCTCTCCACCACTCGTCATCACCGAGGAGCAAATTGACTTCTCCTTGAGAGTGCTGGATGACGCGCTAAGGGAGACTGGAAAAAAAGCGCGATAGGATCTCTCTTCGCGTAGATGCTATTCGATCACCTTCACCCAGATTGGCATCAGAATAGGCTACACGCGAAAGTTGAGAGTGAATGTGCCCGTCAAACCGTATCTAGCATTTTCCGCAGTCCAAGGTGCGGTCTGGCGGTCTGAATTCGTCGTCCAGCTCCCACTCTTCTGCCAGCTTCCCGTCTTTGATTCTGAAGATGCTTATCGATGATCTCGACAGCATCTTGTTATCGGAATTCGTGCCCTTCATTGTGTAGCGGACGGCCACGCGGTCCCCCTCGGCGATCATGTCTCCTACAACCATATCCAACCCGGGATTGCCCAGCTGCCACTCCGCTACAGCTTTCCTGAAACTCTCAAGTCCATGCGTCTCGGTGTGCGTGATCGTAATGGAATAGGTGTGCCAAACATATATGTGCCAGACGTAGTCTCGGTCGCAGAGTTCATCGTAAGTATCAAAATCCCTCGAATTGAGAGCTTCCACGAGCCGCTTCACAAGTTGCTTGTTGGCTTCACATTGCTCATGTCCTACATCCCTTCGCAGACTGCACTCGTCCCTATCACACTCGCTGCACAGGCATTTGTTCCGGACCACTTTCTTCCTTGTCTTCCGCGTCAGCCTTTCCAGCTCACGGATGGAAAGATTTCGCTCACGGACCAAGCGGGCCAGTTCAAGTTGACGCGAAGGTTCCTGTATCGTGGACAGGTGTTCCGCGTGGGACAACGTTAGAGGTGAGTTTCCACGTGGAAATTCCAGCTGCTTCCGCAACTCAGGATGGAGTCGCTCAAGCACTCTCATCCTATTGCAGACGTAGCTGTCGCTCTTTCCAATTCTCCCGGCTATCTCACTTATGGTCCAGCCCTTCGAGATCAGATACTTGTACCCTCTAGCCTCAGCAATTGGGCTCACGTAGGCATTTCTTTGTAGGTTCTCAGTCATATTCATCAAGAAGCTGTCTTCGTCGGAAATCTCTCTCACCATGGCAGGGATCTTCTTCCACCCCAACCTTCTTACGGCTTCAAGTCTGTGGGACCCAAAGATGAGCCTAAACTGCTTCCCGTCGACAGGTTTCACCATGATTGGTTGCAGTAGCCCGTTGATCCGGATGGACTCCATCAGTTCGCCGACAATCTTTTCGTCCAAAGATCTCAAGCGGATACTAGTCGGAAGTATCTCCTGTATATCGATCTCGTGGACAGCCAAAACTTTAAGCTCTTGCGACAAGGGTTCCACCGAACCTGACAGCCAGATCGAAGCGCAGTGCGCGAACATATATGTGTCTCTGCGTCAAGCGGTAGATGCTGTTCTAGCTACCCACATCTGTCGCTGGGGTATAGCCCCTTGGAAACCTGTCTGTTCTAGCACCCCGCTGCTCGTCATCACCAAGCAATAGATCGACTTCGCATTGGTAGTGCTTGAAGCGCTGAAAGAGGCTGAAAAGAAACCGCGGCAGACTCTTGCTAGATCATTCTCTTCAAATACTTTCTAGCAGAAAGCAGATCGCGGCGAGGATCTCGCTCCAAGATTGCTTCTAGGCTAATGTATCCGTCATAGTGAACTCTCTTCAAGCTCTCGAATATTGGCGCGAAATCGATGTGACCTTTTCCTGGGATCTTGCGGTTACAGTCGGATACATGCACAGCGGCGAGACGTTTCCCTGCAATCAGGATCGGCTTAGTGAACGAGGCTTCCTCAAGACTCGTATGAAAAGTATCATACACTACGCCTACGCCCTTATGATTCACCAATCTAGCAAGCGATAGCGCTTCGGTGACATTATGAATGATTGTGCTCTCGAAGCGATTCTGCGGCTCAATCGCGATCCTGATGCCTTTCTCGTCGGCTAAGTTAGCTGACTCTTTCAGTAGATGGACGAGCCAGTGGAACCCTTTTCTAAACGGCACGTCTTTTGGGATATTTCTGGAACGTCCGCTTCCCCAGACCAGGTGTTTTCCCCCTAGGTCGCTGGCCTTCTCAATGAGCCATTTCGTATAGCGTATGCTGCTCTTCCGGACGCTCGCGGATTTCGATGCTAGAATCATCTCAGGGGGATAGATGCCTGTGAAACCCGAGAATGAGAGAGCGTTCCGCCTGAGCGCTGTCCTCAGAATTCTGACATCTCTCTCGGTTAGGTTTCTTGGGACAGAGGGCGACATTTCCATCGCATCGAAGCGAGCCCAAGCCAGAAGCTTTGCTGCCTTAGGAATTGGAAGATAGCCATGGGACAGATGAAACGTGCACGCTAGCTCCAATTTCAAGATCGACTGGCCATAGAATGTGAGGTCGTCTTAAGAAGTGTTCGAAGAAGTCTCATGACACAACTCGATCGGATTCATCCGACAGACAACATGTGCCCCCAATCTGTACGAGTGCACTCTTTGCACGTCAATCGCACGCTGAGCGCCCCAAAGACCTAATCAATGATTCGGTGACATCGACCCAACGCTGTGAGGCTTCTACGGGTTCGTCCACTGTGTCTAGCTCCATTATGCAGCCATCTGCTTCACGAAGCGTCATGTCCATAGTACGCTTGATCTCACCTTCGTCTCTAGGAATCTGGCGCATTCTCTTTTGCATGATGATCTTCTTGCCTCTGAGCAGTTCTGCTGCTTTCCTCAGGTCTGTCCATGGGCTGATCTCGATTCGCTTAAGACCTGGAATTGATAGCACAGAATCGAGTATCGGTGTGAGGTTTCCGCAGCTGTGATAGTAGAAGATCTCTCCTCCGTAGAAGTCTGCTAGCCTTCTCTCATAAGGCAGAATGAATTCCCTGTAGATCTTCGGACTGATCACGCCACAGTCGACCTCATCGCTATCGACGTGTGGATGATGAGTACTCGTACCGAGAAAGCTCGCCCGCTCTTTCTCCCACCTGATTCTAGATTCAGTTATGAAGCTCATGAGTTTGTGAACGAAATCCGGTCTTCGATAGGTATCGATGAGGAGATTCTGCAAGCCTCTAAGAGCCCATGCTATTCCCCACGAGCCCATTATGAATCTCGGGAATGTCACCTCAAGTTTGCCTCTCACTCTTTTTGTGATGTATTCGTAGAATTCGTGGGCCAGTGGCATCATGCCGCTTCTGTAGAAATCCGGATATTGCAGTGTGTCAAGGTCGTCCGGCGTCTTCAGGATCGGCTTTCCGTTGACGGGATCTTTGCTCTTGGCAAACACTGGTTCGACTCCGAACATGCTCGTGTCGAATGGTGGGCCGAAATACAGGGAAATCTCTGCGTTGATGTGGTCTACAATATTCCAGCTTCCAAACGTAGCTCCGACCAACCCGTCGTCTCGGAACCATTCCCTCTGAGCTTTGGCCATCCTGAGGGTTGACTGCAAGTGAACTTCCGCGTTTTGGAACATGTGAACAAGATCGATGCCTAGCTGCTCAGAGTACATCCATCTCGAGTGACCAACGGTGACTGGAATTCTTCCGGGCTCCTGGAAGGCATAGAATCTTCTCCAGAATTCCCTTCGGCTCCGCTGACTTGGCGTGTTCGCGATCCTGTAGACATCATCGATCAGTTTGTCAACAGTCAATGAAGTTCTCTCCAACGGCACGTGTTTCACTTGTAGTTGGATTTGCATGTGTGAATTGATGGTAATACGGGCACCGTCCAGACTGTAACCTAGTGCGAAATCAAAAATGGGAGGTTAGGTTGATTGGCCGTAACTCGGTTACACTGGCGGTATCTCTTTGAAGACAAGATCTAGATTGATTCCTTGGCTCTTCCTGATGGTCTTGGAAACGTAGTACGCGATGAAGCCGCTTAGGAAGGCTCCTGCGAGCAAGGCAACGGCGAGCGGACCTGTCGCTCCAATCGCGGGCGTCGACATCGCCGTGTAGATCGCCCAAGCTAGCAGTGGTATGTCTATGATCGCCAGCACTGACATCACAGGGACTCTACCTATGTTGAATCTGCCCGCGGACTTCTCGTAAGTGTCCTTAAGTCTGAACGGGATAATGGCGGCTGCAATAGCTGCCAGCAACCAAACGGTTGCCGTTCCCGCTGCAGTGTTGAGCATAGCATAGGCGTATGGTGTGTATTCAACCAGAGCAGATCCGAAAACGGTGATGATTCCTGTCGCAATGATCGCTTTAGTCGGAGTGTGGAATCGCGGGTTGACATCGGCAAATGCTGCTGGTATGACTCGATCAAAAGACCATGCGAACATTATCCTCGTTAGGACGTACCACATGCCAATGTCAGGTGTGAGGTTTGCTATGAACAAGCTGAAGCCCATGATGAAGATCAGAAATATGTTATCGGTCAGCGCACCGGCGAAGTATGTTATGAAGGGCGGGGACGGAAGAGTCCAAAGGCCAATAGACTGAACGTATTGCGATGCGTAGAGGAAGTCGTATCCGATGCCCATCGGAGCTAGAGCCATTCCCACTAAGTCGACGAGGAAGACTATGGTCAGCCCGATTGCGGTAGCGATCGGCAGATTTCTACGTACGTTCTTGATCTCACCCGCGCAGTCTATGGCGTAGCCGAATCCGTTGAAGAGGAACATGCTGACTCCGATACCTGCGATGGACGCGGTCCATTCTGGCATCTTGTAGGTGTTGGGATCCCAACCGTGTTGTGTGGCTATCTTGAGTATCTCGTCGACTGATGTCGTGCCTCCAACGTATTGACTGAAGGCGGCCTTGAACATCTCGGGTGTGCTTGTGGCTAGGAGGTATGCTTGTACGATGACTCCTGCGATCATGAAGATCCAGAGGAAGATGAAGACTCTCGTCACCCATTTTCTGCCGAACGCGACGATCAGTCCCGTTATGGTTATCCACACGAGGGCCAGTACCATTATGATGTTAGGGTTGGAAAGTGAGGCTGCTGCGCTCAGAAGCGCAGCGTCGTGTAGTCGATGTCCCATCATTGCCAAGAATGGTGCAGTGCATAGCGTCCACTGAACCCACGTCATGCAGGTGGATAGCGTGAGCATGACGAAGATCCAGAGTACCCAACTTGTGGTGAATCCTACTGAGGGGTGAATGGTTCTGCCTACGGTAACGTATTCTCCACCGGTCCTAGGAATAACGACGCCGAATAGTGAGTACACTATCGCAGACAACAGTATAACGAGAAAGCCGAAGGTAAGCGATGTGCCGACCGAAGCACCAGGTGCGACGAATATCAAGAAGCCTACGAAGGCAGAAACAGCCCAGATCGTTGGATTAACAGTACCCGCAGCAATGCTGAATGCCTCAAAGGCACCCATTTCCCTGACTAGGCCAGATGATTCTCGAACGAAGATACCTTTCTTCTCCAAGGTTTTTCTGGCGTTGTCTAACCCTTTGTTCCGTATATAAGACCGTCGACAATTCCTGACCGCTTTCCAGATCTCAAGTTGCAGAATCACGTCGCGATGACCCGCTTCATGGCGCTACCCAGTCGTAAGCATGTAATTCTTGAGACCTTTGTCATGCAGATTCACGAGAGCACCGCGCAGCATCCCTTCCGAGTATTCGCTGCCCGGATTCAAGCACATGGTGCGACCGATCTTGAAGAAGCCCTTTGACTCGTGAATGTGACCGTGCAATCCCAGAAGCGGCTGATATCGTTGTATCGCGTCACGAACCGACTTGCTGCCGACCGGTATCATTTCCACTTCACCCGCCTTGAATACCGGACGAAGATTTTCATCAAGATGGGGAGCAGTGTCGAGCCCTGAATCTAACGGCGGACAATGGAAGTTGAAGATGCAGTTCTCGGGACTCCTCAATTTGCTCACCAGCGTTTGGATCTTGCTGCCCAGCTCATCCTCTGGGATGTCTCGTGGACATTTCCAAGGAGTAATGTTGGAGAAGCCGAGGCTTATCATCTCGTGCTTCTCATCCAGCTGCACGACTTTCTGATCTGGATTGACCACGTAGCTAGATGCACTGAGTACTGTATCTATTTCGAACCTGTCATCATTGCCGGGGCAGATGTAGCATTTGATGTTTGAGTTCCCGAGGTTCTTCTCCGCCAATTCCGTCCATCGCTTGATTCGCTCAGTCATGAGTTGCGAGAAGAGTCCGTCAAGTTTGTTCTTGTCTGTGCTGAGAACCGCCATCCCAGATTCCGTCGTACAGTGCGGGTACGAACCGGAATCCGCGATCTCACGTTCTAACTTCTCAAGTTCCTCTCTGCCGCTGACTCTGCGCTCGCGTCCCTGAATCGTCGCCTTGAAGCTGCCGTCGGTTTGTTCAATGATGGCAACTATCTCTTTGCCAGTGATGTCTCCGCCTACAATCAGTACTTGCGCGTCATAGAAGCGCGCCGCACCGAGAAACTTTCGGAAACAAATGTCTGATCCGTGAAGATCTGTCACAAAGAAGAGTCTTGTGTTCGACAAGTGGAGAGCATCCCGAGGTTTTCGGCTAGTTCGGTCCGGTTCTGATATAAGCTTTCAGGCATGAAAGAGACTCTATCGTCCTCGTCATGAACACGCAGATTGTTAGTGGACATCACGTAAGTATGGGAACATGCGATGTGCTAGAAACGCGTGTTCCGCACAAGTCCCAGATAGGAAACGGGATCGAACGGAAAGACGAAAAACTGCAGACTTGTGCGGTTTCGCGCTAGGCGATCACGCCACCCGGGTGTCTCTTGAACACCTCAGGTTCGTATCCTGGCACGAGGATGTGTGCCTCGCGTCTGATTCTCTCATATGCTAGGGCGCATTCATCCAAGCTCTGGGTAATCCCGAGGGGGATATTCTTCTCGACGTTATCATACTTGAAGACCGAGTCAGAGAATACTACCTGACCCTTGATTGTGTCAACGCAGATTGCCATGGAGCTCTTGTGATGAACCCCAGTCCAAAATGTCCTGATCCCCGGGGCTACCGTATCTTCGTCTTCAAGCAGTCGAACCCTATTCCATGCAGTCGTCTCAAGGTAGACGAGTATCTCGTCAGGTATCATTGTCCACCTTGGACCATGGCCGAATCTAGGTGCGTGGAAATCAATCCATCCCCGCTTTGATATGCAGATCTTTGCCTTCGGAAACAGGTCCAAGTTCGCAGTTGCGTACGCCTGAAGCGGTGTAACAATCACATAGTCAACTCTTTCCGGATCAATTCCAAGCTTGGGCCACAGAACTTGGGGACGTTCTTCTTCCTTGACAATCAACGTACCTTTGTCACCGGTCTGATAGGAGCTTCGAAAAGCATCGTTCAATTCCGCAAGTTTCTTGGGATCTCGTGGAGGACCTGTGTTCACAATCGCTGTGATTCCGTCTCCTCGAATTATCATCATGTAGAAGTGAAGCATTTCCCATGTGTTCTTGGTGCTCATCCAGTAGGCTTCGAAGCTGGGGACTTCTTCTGCTGCAACCTTACCCACGGAAACTGAGTATGTGACAGGATTTGGCAAATTCGCTTACCTGACAATCAGTAGACAATTGACTGACGGAAGGTCAAAGTGCTTGTTAGTGCCCTTTAACGATTGTCATTTTGAGACAGAAGATGGTTAGCTGTTCCAAAGTGAATTGCAGAATAGGTGTTCCTTGGGGAGATATCATTGATGACTTGAGTATGTCTTAAATTCCTACACGGCGTCTCATCAGATCCAATCGCCCCGCGCACGGTGACATGCAAATGAGTAAAGTTAAGTTTGGCGTCGAGATCCCGACTTTTGCTGGGGGGAGTGGAGCCCATCGAGACGTACCTGTTTACGAGCGCATTAGCTACGAGACGGCGAAAGAGACGGCTCTGCTCGCTGAGAAGGCCGGATACGACAGCATCTGGATGGCTGACCATTTTGTTCTCGGCAGATACGGCGAGATGTTTGAGATTTGGACCCTGATGAGCGCGTTTGCCGCATTGACAGAACGTGTGGAACTCGGGACGCTGGTCATGTGCAATCTGCACCGATACCCCTCTGTACTCGCGAAGATGGCGGCAACATTGGACATAGCCTCGAATGGTCGCCTTATTCTTGGCGTAGGAGCGGGCTGGAACGAAAGCGAGCTCAAGTCCTACGGTATTCCGTTTCCGCCACCGGGAGAACGAGTCGCCCGAATGAAAGAAGGAATCAAGATCATGAAGGCAATGTGGAGAGACGACAAACCGACTTACAAAGGGAAGTACTACCAGATCGATGACGCAACCTGTTTGCCAAGGCCGATTAAGCACGGTGGTCCCCCCGTAATCGTTGGAGCTGTGGGTCCCCGAATGTTGAAAGCAGTCGCGGAGGTTGGCGACGGATGGAACCTCGGAGACGATCCCACGATCGACGTATACAAGGAGAAGCTCGCCGTAGTCAATCAAGCATGCAGTGAACTGGGGAGAGATCCGAACTCGGTCATGAAGACGTGGGACGGACACGTAATAATAGGCAAGAACCAGCGAGAATTCGAGGAGTTGGCGACCTCGCTCAAGAAGCACAAGGCAACTGACAAAATAGGAACTACCCAACTCATACCATCTAACATCTTCGAGGACTGCATCGCGGGAACGCCAGACGCCTGCATTGAGAAGATCAAGAGGTTCGCAGCTATCGGTGTCTCGCACTTTTCGCTCTGGTTCCTAGACTATCCTCACTTCGAAGGCATCAAGCTGTTCGCAGAGCAAGTAATCCCTGCCTTCCGATAGCGACCTCTGACGGAAGAAGCACCGCTCCATGCCACTCTCTAGTAAGCCTTAAACTCAATTCCCTCACATGGATTCTGCCCATTCAAGGACGGAGGCGGAGACTTCATGGAATCAGAGGCCGCAATTTCCGAAGCTTCGAAACTGGTCAAATCAGCACAAAGCGTCGGCATAACTCTGCGCGTGATGGGCGCGTGCGCGTTTCGAATTCATTGTCCGAACTCTCGCAAGCTCTACGACAACTTGTCGAGACCCATAACTGACATCGACTTGGTCAGCTACAGCAACTACAACAGCAAGATGAAACCGTTCTTTGATTCACAAAACTATGGCAGCGATGCCCGGATAATCGCGCTGTTTGGTCGTGAGCGGCACCAATACTTGCATCCTGAGGGGGCTGTCAAGGTGGACGTTTTCTTCGACCGGCTCGCAATGAACCACATAGTGGATTTCAAAGGTCGGCTTGAACTCGACTCACCCACAATAACACTGGTGGACTTGCTTCTGGAGAAGCTGCAAATAGTGCAATTGACCGAGAAGGACATCAAAGACACGATTGTCCTTCTGAGAGAACATCCAGTAGGGACCACCGAGAACGAAACCGTGAACGCTGCTTACATAGCGAAGATCTTGGCCGAAGACTGGGGCTTTTGGTACACTGCAACGACGAATCTCCAGAAAGTGCACGAGTATGCAAACGGATCCAACCTACTTGCTGAGGACGACAAAGCGGTGGTGTCTAGACGATCGGATGAGCTGAAGGCGGCGATCGAAGCACAATCTAAATCCACGAAGTGGAAAATGCGCTCAAGAATTGGTCCGAGGAAGAAATGGTACAACGAAGTCGAGACCGTCGTTCGGTGAAGCGGAAGCAAGAGAGCACAGTTACTTCTGGCCGCATCATCATTTTCTGGACCGATCCCCGCGCTTCTTGCCGCGACCACGACATGAGTTTCCTGAGCTGCTTGTTGTCCTCTTTGCACGGGAGCGGGTACGGGCAGACTCATCTCACATACTTCGATCCGGCTGATGGAAAATGGAAGATTTACTCTAGGCAGTCGGACATGGTGCTGAAGTACGTGCGTGGAAACGCCAGTGATGTCATGATGTTGCGTCTGCCAATCAACCAGCCTCAATACTTCAAGGTGGATAGTTCGTCCGGATATGCCAGGGTCATATTTGTGGAGAAGAATCCAAGCCAACAAGAACTGGCCGTGATATACGAAACGGGTGCTCCGACTTCGCAGATGAAGCAGTGGCTGCTTTAGAGCTAGTCCATGAGACTACCCCCTAGAAAGAGGCGCCAAGGGATAGGCAAGCCCCGAAGTTGACAGTTTTAAACGCTCGAACCAATTGAAAAACTGAGCAGAAAACAAGCAGCAAGAAAGCGCAACTTCAGCTGGAATGGAGCCAAGGACCAGCTCAGAAAGCATGAAACATAATGCGCCGGGGGTTAGCTTGAAACCCGCGTTTAAAACTGTCAAGTAAGCTGACTTTGAGCTGTGTAACAGTCGAGAATGAGCTGGAATCAAGCGGTACTTAAGCTTAGTATCCGCCCTTTTCCAGTTTTCGAGTCTTCTGTGAATGATCCACCTTCTTCTGCGCAGAGTTCCATCCACGGATGCCACCCGAGTTCTCTCAATGATTCGGTGTCTTTTTATCACTGACACATGTGGGTAGCTAGCTCACGCCTACTAGTAGGTAGAAACCAATAAAGCTCAGAACAGCTTCCAAGGGTAGACTATGACCCCAGGACAGAAATCCGCGCTGGTTAAGGCCAGACCCAATTCCAGCTCCCTCAGGACCACAGTCCCTGCGGGGATTGTGTCACAGTTCGGTTTGAAAGAGGGCGATCAGCTCGACTGGTCGCTCAGAGCCGAAGGCGACAAGCTACTCCTAATCGTTGCACTGCTTCAAGTGAAGAGACAAGCTCGCAGGCACGCCGAGTGAGAAATCCCTAACCTGCATCTGGAGCAGGAGCACTTAGCCCATAAGGACCAATTGGAGTACGTGACAAGTTCCTAAACTGCTTAGTATTTCGGAAGCCTCTCTCATGGTGTCGATCTGTCAGAAAGAAGTCAACCGATTGACTAGGGATCGAATTTGAAGTCTAGGGACAGAGTGTTGATGGCACTGAATCATGAAGAGCCTGACAGAGTGCCTATCGATCTAGGCGGGTCGAGTTCATCCATGCACTTGTCTGCCTACACCGAACTGACGAGATTCCTCAGCATGCCAGCCACGCCAGTAATCCTAGACCGGGTTCAGCAAATAGTAGTCCCGGATGAGGGCTTACTAAGGAGATTTGAAGTCGACACACGATGGGTAAGACTCAGGGATCCTCGGAACTGGCAATTTCGCGAGTTTACTGATCCTGTCACCGGCCGAGTGGCCTTTGTGGATGAGTGGGGTGTGAAATGGGGCCGGAGCCCCCTCTACTACGACATGATCGACCATCCCCTCAAGGATGCAAAGATCGAGGATATTGATCACTACAAGTGGCCATCTCCAAACGATCCGGGAAGGACTGAGGGGCTACGAGATGAGGCAAAGAAGCTGTTTAGAGAAACTGACTACGCCCTTGTGGTCGACTGGGTCTACGGCGGCCTGTTCGAGGTCGCTTGGTGGTTAAGGGGGTTCGAGAAGTTCATGGTCGACATGTTGAAGAACCACGAGTTCGCCGAAGCGCTCTTGGACAAACTGCTTGAGATGTACAAGGGATTCTACGCGGAAACCTTGAGCGCCATTGGCGATTACGTCCAGATAGTTGCCTTCGGCGATGACTATGGAATGCAGTCCGGTCCTATGCTCTCTCCTGCTTTGTTCAGACGCTACATGAAGCCGCGCTTGAGAGAGCTTTTCGATTTCGTCCATAGCCAGAACGATGCCAAGATCTTCCTTCACTCGGATGGATCCGTCTATCCATTCATTGAAGACCTGATCGAGGCCGGGCTTGACGTTCTCAGCCCGATACAACCCCAAGCTGCGATGATGGACGCAACCCGCCTGAAGAAAGAGTTCGGAGACAGGATATGCTTCCATGGCGGACTCGACATACAGAACCTTCTACCCTTTGGAAGCCCTTGCGATGTATCCAGAGAAGTGGCTAGAATCGTGAAAGTGCTTTCATCGAGAGGCGGCTACATCTTCGCCTGCGCACACAACATCCAAGCGAAGACTCCCGTCCGGAATGTCTGCGCTGCATTCGACACTGCGAGATCCACAAGGCTCGCCACATGATGACCTGCGGTACGGCGATCATAGTAGGTTCGGATTAATGATGTCTTGCTACTCTGGTGGGAGTTGCTTGAAGGCCATGTCAATGTCGAGTCCGTGGCGCCTGTGGTAGGCTCTGGAACCGAAGTATATGATGACCGGGACCACGTACATCACAACTACTAATCCCAATGACATTGGGTTTACGGGTCCACTCAGTGCGGGACTTGCAACCATTAGATAGGTCAGATAGCAGTAAAGTATCACTTCAAGGACTCCGATTATCGCAACCACGGGAACGCCTGCGAGTTTCTTCCTCACGACAGACGGGGCTTGCTCATAAATGTCGTGCGCCTTCTTGACGTATGGAAAGACTGCGGCGGCGACTCCGGTAAAGATGAAGGCGGAAGCTGTTGCTAGGACTAGATTAAACGCATAGCCAACGTACGTAGTGTACAACGCCAAAGCAGCCATGATCGATGATAGGATAGCGACCATCAGTATGGCTTTCATTGGGACGTGGAATCTTTCATCGATATCGGCAACGAATGTGGGAACTAGTCTGTCAAAGCTCCACGCGAACATAGATCGGGTCGTTATCAGGTAGAATGCTGGTAGCAGGATTATGCTCCATATGAAGAAGGTGAATCCCAGAAGGAATATGATTACGGGGTTGTCTGTGAGAATGGCCGTCAAGTATTGGATGTACGGTCCGACAGGCAGTGGGTTGGTTGTGCATCCACACATGCTAACGTATGCAAGGGCTTTGGTGAATTCGTCACCTACTACCGGGTAGAAGAGCACCGTGGTTATCAAGAAAATCAGGCCCGATACTGTGATTGCAAGTACGGTCCCGTACAGCATGGATCTCTGCGGTCTTCTGGCTTCACCAGCAGCGTAGACTGGCCACACGGTCGCCAAGCTGAATCCTGCTATGTAGGGCAACGCAAGCATAGTCTGCGACAAATCGAAGCCCTGCGGCTTCCACCCTGCTGCTTTTGCCTGCGCGATTATGCCGTCATAGCTGGTGTTGTAGGGTGCGGCGTAACGATTGAACGCCAACTGGTAACTCTGATTGCTATTTATGGCAAGTAGAGCGATAAGCAGTACTATTCCAAACATCGCAAATACGAACATTACTGCCTGGGCTCTTGCATAGGCACGCGTACCTAGGATGTTTATGAGTGCACTAACCCAGATCGCCACCACCGCAATTATGAATGCGCCATTGAGACTGGAAGCTGCTGAAGCCCAGCCAAGCAGCGTCGAATTGTTGAAGAAGTTACCTAGCATCGCGAAGAATACCGCCAAGTAACTTCCTCCAACCGTTGAAGCATAGAATCCAAGCGCGCTGACGTTCACGAATGTGTACATCCAATTGGGAAGGAAACCCCACAGTGGATGTATGATTCTACTTCCATAGACATACTCGCCGCCGGATCTCGGCATAGATATTGACAGCAGCCAGTATGTGGCTCCAAAGATCAAGCTGACGAATATCGCTCCGACAACGGCCAGCGCCATGTTTACGCCCGGATACAGAAACGGGATGAACGCGAAGAACAGAACCAGTGTGACGCCGGGGGTTACTCCCACCACGCCGAAGAAGAAAACATCGAGTGGTGATAACTCCCTGACTAGTCCTGTAGCTTCTCTAACAAACACTTGGGGACGCTTCGAGACCAAGACACACCCCTATTATGAAATGGGCTCAGTGTCAAGATAAAGCTATGGTGTTTGTCGGAGCGTGCAGCATCTACATACCTCCTTCCTTGAGCATAGAATCGACCTCAAGCCGCGTCGGGAACCTGTGACTAGAAGGGCCGGTCTTCGAGATGGCTAACGCCGCAGCCGTATTCCCGATCCTAGCACTGACTTGAAGAGAATGACCTTGGATCATACCTGAGATGAAACCCGCGTCAAATACGTCCCCTGCACCCACAGTATCGAGAGCTCGAACTGGAACAGTCCTCACGTTGGTAGCAGAGCCATCCTGATCGACTGTTGTGCTTCCTCTCCTACCAAGTTTCACGATGATGACTCCACTGTATCTAGCTTTCAATTTCTTTATTCCAGAAGCCGTGGTGAGCGCGTCTGTCAGCGTAGACAGTTCAAGCTGGTTGGGCTCAAAATAGTCAACATGCGACAACAATCGGTAGAGTTTCTCTCTCTCATGCGCATCCAGTCCGGCCGGATTCCAACCCGGGTCGAATGACACTCTCGCACCCTCTAGCTTGATGTTCGATAGGATGGTGGGCAGCTCCGTCTGAACACTCGGTAGCATGTGGTAGCCCGAAACGTGCACGAAATCATCCTTGTCGATCGTATCCAAGAGGTGCCCAATGTCCTTGCTGAGAGAGTACGCCTTCTGATGTCCGAGAAATGTCAGGAACAGGCGCTCGCCATCTCTCCGCACCAACGTTACGCTGAATCCGGTGTCCGTCTCTTCTACGCGAAGGAATTCGGTGTCAAGAAAACGGATCGAGCGCAATTCAGATGCAAACTGCTGTCCAATGTGATTCGCGCCTATGCTGCTGACTAACCGGGTTGGAAGTTCTAGTTTGGATGTGGCTACTGCAAAGTTGGCACCTTGGCCTCCTAGACGCCATTCTGCTTCGTCAAAGAAAGCCTCGGTGCCCCATGCGGGTAGTTTTCTGCCGTATCGTAGTACGAGATCGAGGCACGTGTTTCCGATTGATATTACCTTAACCACTCACTAGTCGCCACGTGCGCCCTGCTGCGTGAGAGATTTCATGCTCGCGTAGGGAATGACGGGACCCATGTATCTTCTGTCGGACGGTAGTCTCCCTCTGGCGAGGGCGAGATAGTATACGAACCATTGACTTGGTATTGCAAGGTATAGTGGGGCTAGGAACTCATCCGTTTTCGGAAAGTCCTTTGCATCCCACACGATCGTTCTGGCCTTCAGTTTCTGACAGGTTTCCAGCTCTCTTCTGATGTCAACTTGTGATTGGTCGGATCCGATGATGAATATTACAGGCAATCCCTCCTCTATTTTCTCAACGATTCCGTGTCTGAACTCAGTGGAATACTGCACCACTCCGTGGACCCACGCATTTTCTGTCATCTGAGTCATTGCGAGCTTGTATGCCAGACCATAGTTAGGCCCAGCGCTAATGACATAGAAAACCGAGTCACGTTTGAATTGCTCCGCCAGTTGCTTAGCTTTCTCTTCTTCTTCGGCGATGATCCCCGGCAATCTCTGTATTAGGATGTCGAGTTCACGCTTCAATTGATCGACTCGGGTAGACTCCTTGCGATACTTTGCGATCAGTCCAAGTAGCAAGTATAGGATGACAATCTGAGTCGAATGTGCTGCAACCATGGCCTTCGTGTCACGCGATGTGATGCGGATGGTGCGATGAGCTTCTCTTGCCAGTGTATTGTCTTCGGGACCTGAAATTGATATTGTGTGTGCACCATGTTTCTTTGCGAATTTCAATGCGGATACTACGTCTTCTGTTTCACCGCTAAAGGACATGAGAACCACGCAGCAGTTCTTCCCTAGCCCGGCGGGTTCTTGGAATTCGAATTCGTAGCCACGATAGACATAGACCGGAAGGGAAGTGAGACTGTCGGAGAACGTCTTGGCTATCAATGCGGCTGAGTAAGAGGATCCCATGCCTACGAGGTAGATCATACGAAAGCGTTTCTTGACAAACCACTTGGCTATCTTCTGAATCCTGCCGTATTCTTGATCGATGGTCTTTCTGAGAGAATCAGGTTGGTCGAGGATCTCAAGTCTTGTTCTTTCGTCTGTTCGCATGATGAAGCACGAAATTCGGAAGTTACGGCACGTTAATAGGTCTTTGTCCTTGTCGTATCGTCTATCCGCGGGACACAATGACGATCCGCAATTCCCAAAGCTACAAGTTGACGACGGCATGACGTACAGTAGATCGCAAAGTGGTCTTGAATGCGGATAGTTTGAGATTCAAGTCATGAGTCGCTTGAAAACCCTTGAATGGTCTGAAAACAGTACATGGCGAAGTCTGATTCTCGAACGTCTTTAATGTCTAGAATTGACTTTAGTCGCCTGTCAAGTGGTTCAAATGCTTCAAGCCAAATGACTTGAAAAGAGCTTGAAGTCTCAGTGGATGGCCTAACCCCTTTGAGTGAAGCATTCCGGCTTCCTAGGCCACAAAGCGTCCACTTTCATGAGGCTCTCGGTCGATGCAGTGGCGCTCACCAGCTATTTGACGCCCGATCTTCTCAATGTGTAGATCGTCAGACTTCTTGTCACCGCCCTAAATCGAGAACAAGTCAGATTGGAAATATGGGATGATCATAATGCTCTGAGCGTAACCGGTTCTCCTACAAGGTGCTTGGCCACGGCGTTATCATCGATACTCACACCCAAACCTGGACCCTCTGGAGGTTCAACAACACGAACTCCATCCTTCAGCAGACTCCGGATAGGAGTGCCAATGCTGGCGTTCGCTCCCCAGTATATTTCTGTCGGGGAATACGCGTCCCATAGCTTAATCCCCGGTAAAGCCTTGATCATGGATAGGTTTGCAGCCCACCCAACCTCGGTCTCCCACGACGATCCCAGGTGACATGGCATCCCGTGAGCAAGACAGAGCTCCACCAACTCTCTTGTACGCATGAGACCCCCAACCTTCATGACCTTCAGACTGATCACGTCGCAGGCCTTAAGCCGCATGGCAGATAGCGCATCATTCACGTCATGGATGCTTTCGTCAAGCATTATCGGCACATATGTAGCCTTCCTCAGCTTGGCGCTTCCTTCCAAATCATCGGCCGGCAGGGGCTGTTCCATCAATGAAATATCGTATCTCTGCAAGCGTTTCATTATCTTGAACGCGGTCCAATAGTCTCGCCAGCCTTGATTAGCGTCCAGCCTTATCTCTGTATCATTCCCCACGGCCTCTCGAATCCGTTTTAGCTTCTCTACATCTTCATTGTAGCCTTCGCCGACCTTGACCTTCAGGCATATCACGCCTCTTTCAACAGCCTGTTGACAGGATTCCACAACTTCATGAAGCGGGCCAAGCAGTATCTCCGGCACTTCGAAGATGCTCGATCTAAGATCTCCTCCAAGCATGTTGCAGGCGGGCTCCCCGGTTGCTCTCCCGGCAACGTCGACGCAGGCGATGTCAATTGCAGATTTGGCAGCCGTGTTCTTCACCAAGGCGGTGTCCATCTTGTGGTGAATCTCCGTCAAGGCGAAGGGGTTCGATCCAAGGACGGCTGGCCCGATGTAGTTCTTGATCGCAAAGAGTATGCTTTCCATGGTCTCGCCTATGAAAGCGGGATCAGTCAAAGCTTCACCGTAACCGACGAAGTCCCCTGCCTTCATTTTCACGAGGATGCTCTCGCATGAATGATATTCCGAAAAAGCTATTCGAGCCGTTTTCCTGAAGGGAATTCTCAGCGGAAATGCTTGTATCTCTTCTATCTTCAAGACTCCTGCCAGTGTGGACTCATTGCTCGGCCCCACATATCCTTTTGTAGGTTTCAACCTCGGTCCTCCACCGCTATGGCCTTTCTGCTTCTGAGAGTGATTCTTGATTCTACCCAATTGGGGTCTGACCTCTTGACGCTCGTTTGAGGCTGTTCATGCACAGCAGCTCCAGCTTTTGCGGGAATTCCCAGTGGACTCGCGTGAGGAGTCTCTTGATGTCTATCTGTCGCGGTGAAGCCGCCCTTGCATACAGTGATGCCGTTTCCCCTTTTTCTGTGATCGATCTCTCCGAGTCCGATCCTCGATTCAATTGACTCTAACCGCGATAAGGATTCTGGTTGCTTGCCTCAGAAGAGGGGAAACCTATTTTTCCTGAGCCGCTTTCCATTTCCGCAGATTGAATCCTGGATCTTGTAAGAACGCCTTCTCTTTGGCTTCGCGACTCAGCAGTTCAGTAGCGTATTTCAGCACTTTTCTGAGCTTGTCTGCCGGGAATTTGCAGGCTCCACATTGATCCATATGAATGATGTCTCCTAGCTTGACAGTCATCCCTGCAAGTGCGACCGGAATGTTGGCTCCTCTCAGCTGGGTGTCTCCGTGCCCAGATGTGAAGCCAGTTGCTAGATACTGGACGTCTTGTTCCTTGATCTCAACGTAGTCTCTCATCGGGCCGTCTGTCACAACTCCGACGACCCCGAAGGCCTTGAATTCGGCAGTCATCATTCCTCCGAAGAGACCTGACTTGCTGAGAAGGCCACTTGAGTAGGTCTGTTTCGCTGCTAGAACGACAGGTTTGGGTGTGGCGTCGAGATGCTCGTAGAGGATCCAAGGATCAAGTTTTGTATGCTCCGGTTTTGTGTCGGAATACCAAGCCGTCGCGGCGTATCCGCATATAGGTCCAAGCTCAGGATAGATACAATGGACGGAAGTATCTGTGTAATACTCTCCTTCCCACGCATCATAGAGCTTTTGACAGATATCGCTGTCAGGATAGGTCGCTACAACATTGCAGATGGTGGCAGTATCAAACTTCCGAAGCCGCTGAATGATTTCGAAGTCTGTCAACTCGGTCATCCATCATTGCCTCTGTCGAGCACGAATTGAGCCACTGTGATAAGTTCTCTGGTATCCCACAATTGCAGACAGTCGCAGTCCTTCGTGATTCAGATTTCCTACCTGAAGGCAGGAACTACCTTTTCCCCGAATAGTCTGATCGGCTCGGTAGTAGTTATGTCTGGAAAATTCATCACAAAACGTGTTACGCCTATTTGGGCGTACATCCTCAACTTCTCGACGCACCGATCAGGGGTGCCTTCAACTCTCATCTGCTGGGCCGTGTAGTTCTTTACAGAGAGCGATGTCGGCGGAAACTTCCGCACTTTCTCTCTCACTCTGTTTTCGTCTTCGGCGACGACGCATCCAATGCCCACCGCTGAGTGTACGTGACCAGGGTCCCTACCAAACTCGCGACAGCAATCATCCAAAGCTGTTCGGATTCGCTGGTATTCTTCTGGTTCTGGCAAGTATATGCTTGAGATTGTCCACACGTCGGCATGCTTGGCGATAACCTTCAGCATACGGCTCCTGCCCTTCATGATACCAATCCAGATTGGAGGGTGCGGGCTCTGGACAGGTTTAGGGTTGGATGAAGCGTTCTTCAGGGTATAGTATTTGCCTGAAAACGAGACATTATCCGCTGTCCACAGTCTCTCCATCACTTCGATCGCTTCTTCGAGCTGTTCAATCCTAACCGATGCCCTTGGAAAGGGTATTCCGTTTGAGATGCACTCGCTCTCGTACCAACCAGCACCAATACCGAGATCTAGTCTTCCTCCACTAATGCCGTCGAGTGTCGCGGCCATCTTGGCCACCAATGAGGGGTGTCGGAATAGGTTGTTCAAAACAACCGTGCAAAGTCTGATGCGTTGAGTCGCTTCAGCAAGAGCAGAGATGGTCGTCCAACATTCCAAGTAGGACTTAGAGGGTAAGAAGTCGTGTAGATGATCGGTTATCCACACGAAATCAAAGCCATATTTCTCGCACTCCTGAACAATCTTCTTCGATGTTTCGTAATCGACTCCGATCTGAGGAACGTTTGCACCAAACAGAGCTCTCTGCATCCAAGTACCCACCAGTATCCGGATTTACCTTCGACACTATTTTACTGTGTTTAGGTCCTAGGTCGCAATGCTATGGCAGTGGGAGTCTAGGACGAATCCACAAAAGAAAACCTTTAACTTTGCGCGTTTTTCCAACCAATTTAGGTTGTCGAACCAGTATGAGACTAACTGATATGGTCGCAGTAGTCACGGGAGGCGCAAGAGGTGTGGGGCGGGGAATTGCACTGGCCCTGGCAAACGCAGGAGCCAATGTCGCAGTTGTAGATCTAGATTCAGCAACTGATGTTGTGGACGAAATCACGAGAATAGGGCGGATGGCCTTGGCCATCAAAGCAGATGTAACCAAAAGCGATGAGATCGAAGACGCTGTCGACAAGATCCTGCGTTACTTTGGAAAAATAGACATACTAGTGAATAATGCCGGGTTATTGCGGATTGGGCGGGTTCTGGACCTAAGGGAAGAGGAATGGGATGCGATGTTTAATGTCAATGTGAAGGGGGTTTTCCTCTTTTCCAAGGCCGTCGCGAAGCATATGACCTCGCGACGGAAAGGCAAGATCGTCAATATCGCCTCGGAAGCCGGCATAACAGGAGAAGCACTGATAGTGGCCTATTGCGCTTCGAAATTTGCGGTGGTAGGCTTCACTCAGGCATTCGCACTTGAGATGGCACAGTACAACATTAACGTGAACGCAGTTTGCCCTACGTACGTAAACACGCAGCTCCTAGATTATGCGGCGAGCGAGATCGGGAAAATCGAATCGCGATCAGCAGAAGAGGTGAAAGCGCAATGGGCGTCGGACGTTTCTTTGGGCAGGTTAGCAACGCCGGAAGATATAGCCAAAGTGGTGTTGTTCTTGACATCGGACGATTCGAGTTTCATCTCGGGGCAAGCCATAAACGTTACAGGGGGCGGGGCAAGAAAGTATTGTGTCGGCGGGTAACCACCGAGACCAGATTTAGAGCCAGAGCGCGCGAGTCCATTTTCATGGCCAAGTTGCCACAACTTTTGCTGGGTTCCTAGCCGGCATTACCAGGGTGGAGCAGCTCTGTATTTCATTGCACGCTAGAATTGTCATCTCACTCGTTTGCTCAGTGCACGTTAGATTAATAGGCGTCGATCCCTTCTACGTCATAGAAGCCATACGGATCATTGTTATTCAACTTCTTGGAGCCTGTGAGATTGAACAATGCTGAGGGGGCCTGATGCTGACACAAACGACTGACAGAGTTCGAGTCCAGGACCTGACAGTCGTATATCGCATCGACCGGACTAGCGTAATTGCTCTAGAAAAGGTAAACCTTCATGTCAGGCAAGAGGAACTCGTCGCGATCGTAGGAGAGTCAGGTTCCGGAAAAAGCACTCTGGCTTTGTCAATTATCGGTTTGCTTCCCCCCTCGGCTTCGGTCACTGGGCAGATCCTTCTTGGCGAAGAGAATCTTTCAAAACTCGGAAGAAAGGAATGGACCCTCCACCGGGGCACACGAATTGGCATGGTCTTTCAAGAGCCGTTGAGTTCGCTTAATCCCGTTACAAAGATAGGTGACCAGATGGTCGAGACCTTGCGGGTAAGCGAATCTCGACTGCCTTCGGACTTGAAAGTGTATGATTATTCTGCGGGTCGGCTTCACTATTCATATCTTTCAAGATTCGTGCATTCCCTGCAAAGAACGGCTTCTCCTCGGATGGTCGAAGACGCATTAAATTGGCTTAAACTCGTGCGCATCGTTGATCCCGAAAGCACTTTGGAGAAGTATCCTTTTGAACTAAGCGGCGGAATGATGCAAAGGGTTATGATAGCTATGGCCCTTTCACAGAAACCCCAGCTGCTGTTGGCGGATGAGCCAACAACTGCTTTGGACGTGACCACTCAAGCTCAGATATTGAGACTAATGTTGGACCTCCGACGTGTTACCAAAACATCGATAGTCTTGATAACTCACGACCTCGCCGTGGCTGCCCAAATGGGTGACCGACTGGTAATAATGTACGCTGGTGAGGTAGTTGAAGACGCCTCAAAGAAGGAACTCTTTACCAATCCACTACACCCGTACACGAAATCACTGATCAAGTGTTTTCCAAGAGGACGCAAATTCGAAAACAAGCTCGAAACAATACCTGGATCCGTGTTTGACTCTAGGGCAATCAAGCAAGGTTGCAAGTTCGCAAACAGGTGCAGGCATACAAACGAAAAGTGCAGAGATAATGTGAGGTACGTTGAATTTGAGAGAGAACATTTTGTCAGATGCGCACTCTACTACTGAGAGACCAGTTCTGATAGTAGAGAACGTGTCAAAGGGTTTTCCTATCAGACGTACGAAGGGAACTAGAGGAAGGACGCGGGTAACGATCATCGAGGGCATCTCTTTTGAGGTCAATGAAGGTGAAACGCTAGGAATAGTAGGTGAGAGTGGTACAGGAAAAACAACACTTCTGAATTGCATTGCAGGAATTCTTGCACCCGATACTGGGCGAATCGCTCTGGATGACAAGGATCTCTTTCATCATTCTAGGTCTGAAAGACCGAGGGGAAAGATACAGATGGTTTTCCAAGATCCTGGATCATCTCTCAATCCGACTATGAAAGTCAAAGATATCGTGGCCGAACCACTCGGTCCTCTCAAGACACCGAAGTCAACTTCAAATGGGAAAGCTACAACTTCTCTCGAATACGTGGGATTAGGCAGGGACTACCTTGAGAAGTATCCAAATCAACTGAGCGGAGGTCAAAAGCAGAGAGTAAGCGTAGCAAGAGCGCTGGTGACTAGTCCGCGTGTAATTCTGCTCGATGAACCAACCAGCGCGCTTGATGCCGCGGTTCAAGCACAGGTAATAAACCTGTTATGTGATCTACAGAAGCAGCTTAGACTGACGTACATATTTGTTACCCATAACCTATCAGTTGCGGGCTACATAGCTGACAAGATCATGGTCTTGTATGCAGGCTCTGTATGTGAAGTGGGAGTCGCCCAGGATGTATTGAAAGAACCGAGACACCCCTATACTGCAACCTTGCTCAATTCGACCATGACTCCCGATCCGAAGTCAGAGTTCTTCCTCGATGCACAAAAGGAGGGAGAGCCGCCCAGTCTTATCAAACCGCCGCCCGGGTGCAGGTTCCACCCGAGATGTCCATACATGAAAGACAGGTGCCAAATTGAGAAGCCAGAGCTGGCTAAGGTGGGATCAGGTCATTTTGCTGCATGCCATTTCGTCGGGGAAATATCTCTTGTCGTGAAGACACTTTGACATTCATGGTCAAACGCCTAGGTCAAAATGCGCTTGTTCAAGAAGTCCTCGGGAAAACTTCGGGCTTAGTTTTGCGGACATATGTCGCTAGCTGCCTTCATCAATATGATTCGCTTACTGGAGCCGGTGCAACAACGATTCTGGCCTGGTCAGCGAACCTAACGCACTCTAGCCAGAATGTCTTCCTCTTCTCGGGGCTCTCCCATCAGTAGACTCGAATGTCTGTGCCAACTTGGCATTCAGTGCAGTTCGATTATTGCGCCAAGAAGCTGCTGGGTATCCGTGTATGCCCATCTGTTCTTCTCGTCGATCTGTAGCAGTTTGATGCCGCGTCTTTCCCACTCCTTCACGCGGTCATCAAGAGTCTTGAAGCGCGGGAAGTTAGGATCAATGTGATGGATACCGTTACCGTTCTTCCTTATGAATTCCCATTCCTGTGTTCCGCCTTCAACTGGCTGGATGAACTCAACTCGCAAGTCTCCGATGTCGGCGAAAGCGATTAGAGCCTTGCAGTTCCCCCTGTTCTCTCCACGAACGACCGCCGGACCATCCATAGTCCAATTGGGTGTCAAGTCAATACCTAGATAGTTCTTCCAATTTCTACGGAGCTTTTCCATGTTGTCCGTGACTATACACGCATGACCTTTTTGCATCCATGCACGATCTTCTTCTAACGGGTTGAATTCTTGGCTCATGCATTTCGTAGCCGACGAGCGGAATAGATAACTCTTCGGCAAGCCATATATAGATCTAGAGCGGTAGACCTGCTGGCATGGTGGGATTATTTGTTGAAGTCCTTGTTGAGGAATAGGAGAGCAATCCAACGCAATAGTCTGGTGGCGATAGTTGTAGTAATAGTAGTACTTGCGGGAGTAACAGTCGCCTTCATGGCCACAAACCCAACCATCCCACCACCTTCAACGACCTCGGCGACCTCAGCGACTTTGGTGCCAGTAACGATGCCGTCAAAGGATACTTTGGTGATCGACGACGGGATATATCAGAACTTTGGGCTCGGGATTTTTGAGACAACCCAGTGGATGTATGTTGTCTACCAGAATCTCGTTAACCTCAATCCGACGGCCGAGTATGAAGGTAGGATAGAAATAGTTCCGTGTCTAGCAACGAGCTGGACGGTTTCTCCTGACGGGAAGACATACACTTTCACTCTCCGGCAAGGCGTAGATTTCTCTGACGGCAATCCTTTCAACGCGTATTCCGTGTGGGGTATGTTCTATATCCAGTACTACATGTTCGGCTCGTCTCCAAGCTGGCTATATGGGTTGCCTATAATCGATTATAGCAATGTGAAATTCGATTCATCGACGCTAGAGCTGATGGCGCAGAGCGGCGCCTTCATCACGCCCTCGGACAGCTTGTTATCTATCATGGAGGATAGCAGCTGGCCTGTCTACGTAAAGGACCAGAACACAATAGTATTCCAACTAACAGTCCCATTCGTGGATTTCCTAAACATAGTGAATGCTCCTTTCGTCGAGATATTCGATCCCACGTATGTTATGGAGCACGGCGGTCCTGGGACTCCTGGCGCACAGAATGAATATTGGATTCTTCATCCGCCCCCCGGTACGGGCCCCTACATGTGGAGTGATGTCATTCCATATGGTCGGAAAGTCTTCGTGCAGAACCCCAACTACTGGGGAAAGAGCCTTACGCAAGCGGAAGTTGCAGCAAATCAATTCTTAGATCCAGGTCACTTCAAGAAGATAGTGATCAACTATGTCCCCGATGTTGCTGTTCGCTACATAGACCTGACACAGGGTCGGTGTGACATGGCTGCTCCCATTGCCGGCAGCAATTTCAGACTCTTTCTGAGCACTCCTAGCCCAGACTACGGGTTTGTCACCTTTGGCAAATCTCAGGCAACGGAAGTAATGATGAGCTTGAACGTGCACAGGCCTCCTCTAGATATTAAGGAGGTGCGCTTGGCTATTGTTCATGCCGTCAACGTGACCAAAATAATCGAGCATGCTGTGTGGGGCTACGGCACGCCTTTTGTCGGACCTGAAGTTCCAATGTATGGAGAAGCATACAATCCCGCTAACCTCCCTGGCTACGAATACAATGTTCCCCTAGCCAAGGAGTACTTGGCAAAGGCGGGCTTCCCGGATGGCAAAGGGCTTCCAACGATCCATATTAGGATAGATTCGCTAGCACCCTTCGAACAGACAATTGCGGAAATCGTGCAAGAAGAATTGGGAGAAATTGGCATAAGAGTCGAGATCTTGGTGACAACCTTCGACAAGTTCGAAGCCATTTACATGCAACCCTATACCGCGAACCTGGACAACCCCGAGGTTGAAGAAATGTCCCTCGACTGCGGTTACGCGTACTCGCCCGACTTCATCAGCCCAGCGAACTTCTTGGGGCAGTTCACAACGAACCAGTCGGGTATGGGCAATTTTGCCCTGTACAGTTCGGACGCCACAGTCAAGGCGCTAAACCTTTTGCTTTCAAGCAATGATCCTGTTCTTCGAAAGGAAGCGATGACCGCGGCCTATCAGCAAGTATACGATGATGCGCCATACCTCTGGCTTTTCCTGTGTCAATTGCCAGACATAGATGGATCTATCGTCTACAATACCAAAGTGGTGAAGAGCTACTCCCTTGACCCAGAGCTATTTGGTTCAACAGATCTTCCAATATTGAATACCGTAACGCCGCCGTAGTGAGCGGTGCGATACCCCAGACAGGATGTACCTTGGATCTAAGTAGCTTGGATCTGAGGTACATCTTACGACGTCTTGGTACGAGTGCAGTTGTACTGCTTGGCGCAGTAACCCTCACGTTTATTCTATCGCGCGTGGTATCAGCGAATCCGATTTCCGCATGGTTGGGAAAGGGTGGCAATCCTGAGCTGGTTGCTCTTTACACAGAAGCATACCATTTGAATGACCCCCTTTACGTCCAGTACTTCTATTACATAAACGGGTTGATTCACTTAGACTTTGGGTATTCTCCATCGCGGCACGAACCGGTTGTCGCTGCACTCGCACAAACATGGCCCTATACTCTGCAACTCTTGTTCTTCTCGATGATATTCACGGCTATTTTGGGTATTGCTGCAGGACTTCTCTCGGCCAAGCACGCGGGCCGTGTACCAGAGAAAGCAATCAGGGTTTCCTATATCGCCAGCACCGCATCTCCGCCTTTTCTAGTGCCGCTGATCCTAGTGTTAGTCTTTTCGACGCTAATACCGATTCTGCCGACATCTGGCCCCATAGATCCCGGGATGTCGCTCCCTACGCGTATCTCTGGTATACCGATGGTAGATGCAATGATAGAGGGCAACTGGCCTGCTTTTGCAAGTCTAATCGGGCATGTGATATTGCCGAGCGTCGCGATCGCGTTGACGCTGTATGGGTTTCTCACGCGGATGGTCAGTTCCTCAATAACTGAAGTACTCGGATCTAATTTTGTAAGAGCTGCTCGAGCGAGAGGTGTATCGGAAAAGGTCGTTCTCTATAGCTACGGACTAAAGAATTCAATGCTTCAGGTAATCACAATGTTCTCCCTACTTCTTACATTCGCCTTAGTCAATGATGTTTTCGTAGAGAATATATGCTCATATCCGGGCTTAGGGCAATACGCAGTGATATCAGCTGTGATTTCCGATTATCCGGGTATCCTTGCAACAACGCTAGTATTTGCGACCGTCATAGTGGTTAGCAATCTAGTGGCTGACTTGCTGTATTTTACCGTAGATCCTCGAGTGAGAATTAGGCGATGAAGGTTACTTATCTAAAGAGCATTTGGAGACTTGTCACGGCTAACGCTGAGTCCAAAGTTGGTTTTGCGATTGTCAGCGTGTTCGTTCTGACTGCAATTGTAGAGGGCATCGGAGGGTTCTCGATTCTCCCGTACGATCCAATACAGACAGGCACAGGTGCCCCCTTCAGTCCGCCCAGTTGGTCCCACCCATTCGGAACAGAAGTATTGGGCCGTGATATGTTCAGCCGCGTTATTGCTGGCACACCCACTGATGCATACGTAAGCTTCTTCGTCGTGGGCTTCTCATGTCTCTTCGGCGGCTTTCTTGGTTCTATGGCAGGTTATGTAGGCGGCTTCCTTGAGGAGGCGCTCATGCGCATCACTGACGTATTCTTCTCGATCCCTGCCATCATATTGGCGATGTCTGTGGTATTCGTTCTGGGGAACGGTCCGGTCAATGTCATGATTGCTTTGACCTTGATTTGGTGGCCGGCGTACGCTCGACTTTCCAGATCGGAGGCCCTCAGATTGAGAAACATGAATTTCGTGATATCTGCGAGGCTGGCTGGCGTCTCTACGCCACGAATAGTCTTCAGGCATATCTTCAGAGTATCCGCCACAACGCTCCTGATCTATGCAACGTTGGACATAGGAACTGTGATACTTGTCTATTCTGGTCTTTCCTACCTAGGTCTCGCAGTCAGAATTCCGTATCCCGATTGGGGGGTAATGGTGGGGTCATCCGAACAGTATATCTTCCTTGCCCCGTGGCTACCAATCATCCCAGCCATCATCATATTCCTAGTGGCCTTCGGGTTCAGTCTCCTTGGCGACGGTCTCAAAGCAGCTATGCAAAGAGAGAGAGGAATGTAGGCCCTCTTATCGGCGGTACTGTGCCGTTTCCGGTAGAAATAGAGCTGCATCGATTTCACCTTTCCTCGCTGCATCAGCTGCGCTAGCAGTACTCTGAATTACCCGCGTCTATCACTCAATACTGTATTATGTGATCTCTCGGAAACTTGGTCAGTGAGCGTGCGCCGCTCCTGGTCACGAGTATGACATCCTCCGTTCCCCACTGAAAACCATGACCGAACGCGCCTGCATGCAAGCAGAAGGTCATCCCTGGCTCCAATGTCCAGTTGTCGAAGTCCCCGCCTTCTCCTTGCGTTCCTGTCTCATAGACAATTCCTTCTTCTCCTTCCAGCCCTATTCCATGACCCGCAATCCACGGAAACGCGGCCGCAAACTCGTGAGTGCCTTTGACCTTTCGCAGCACCTCTGACCCCTTGGCACCCGGCCTCGCGGCCTTGAGACCATTCATGTAGCTCTTCACACAAATCTCTGCGAGTTCCTTCGCGCGTCCACTGACATTCCCAAAACCTATCAGTCTGTCATTGTCTGAATTGTAACCCTCATATTCCAAGATGACATGTAACGAGAGTAGATCTCCGTCATCAATAGTCGTATCGGTGGAATGGCCCCAAGCCATATCTTTCGAAATCATGAAGTTCGCATCGACTTTATCCGCACCCATCTCATGCCCCAACGCCTCCAACCTACGCTCTACTTCTTTCTCGGTGGTCCCATAACGGACGATATCTCTCACAAGGTACTCACACAATCGATCATTGATGTTGGATGCGACTTCCATCAGCTTGATTTCGGCCTTACTCTTGACTCTCCTCTGAATCTCAAGAATATTGCAGTCAGTCAGTTTCGGGCCGGCAGCCTCCCTTACCATTTCGTACATGGGCCATGGCGTAATCCATTTGCCCTCGTAACCTATCTTCCTCGCTTCAGCTCCCATGCCTTTTAGACCAGTGCACAGTTTACTCCATTCTCTTACCTGCATCCAAGGCTCTTCGTCCACAGTCTGCAGTGCCAGTTCCTTCTTGACCCAAATGGCTTCGAAGTCGGTGACCCATAGGATAGGGTCTCCTTTTGCTGGAACCGAGAGCATTTGCTTGCCGTATCCAATTTCGGGAATCTCCATCATTGCACGTGAAGGTTTTACTCCAGTCAGATATCGACAGTTGCCGCTCTTCCACGGATCAGCGTACACGAGCAGAAGATCAATCCCTTCATCCGTCATCCTGCGCTTTGTTTCTTCAATTCTTTCCAGGTAGTCTTTCGATGTAATGCTGGAAAACAGCATCTTAATCATCAACCAGTGTTCTAGGGTTTCCTGCTTATCAATCTGATAAACACATGAACTCATGTTCCGTACGGTGGTCGTTGTAGTACGTGAATCCTAATCATCATCTAGAGCTGGCCAGATCTCAGTTCACTTAGATAGGGAGCAACCGTTCCGCTGACAGCTGGCGGAAAAAGGATCTTCGAAGAAGTCAACTGGCGAATTGTGAGTGTAAGCGAAGCCTTCAGCATCTTGCTGAGCAGACACACTTGTCTGGTCTATGAATGAGAGAGTCCTGTTGGAAATTGACGGCAAAGGATATTACCAATGATGCCACGGTAGCAAACGATCTAGCTTGAACGATAAAGTTGGCACTGCCGTTGTCGGGTTGGGAACCATAGGCGCAGTGCACGCTGAGTGGTACTCAGAGATCCCAGAATCGAGATTCGTTGCTGTCTGTGATACGAGAGAGGCTGTGGTAAGACAATTCGAATCCAGGTACAAGGTAAAAGGCTACACGGATTTCAGAGATCTTCTGGACGATAAGGATGTCGAGGCTGTGACCATTGCCGTTCCACATTATCTGCACCCTATGATGGCCATTGAGGCTGCGAAGGCTGGAAAACATGTCGCTGTCGAAAAGCCATTGTGTAAGACTCTCGAGGAAGCCGAAGAGATGCAAAGTGCAGTGAAAAAGGCAGGCGTCTCAGACCTCTATATGGAGAATCTGTGCTTTGCGCCGTCATTCAAGCTCGCAAAGGATATCGTTGATGCAGGTGGACTTGGCGACTTGTACCTATGCAAGGCCCGTGAATCTGGTGACTTGGGTCTTGGATCTCTGGGCGAAAAAGAGGCGCTTGAAGGCAGAACGGTCGACAGTTGGTACTATGACTATGAGAAGACGGGGGGCGGTATCTTGATGAACTCGGGATGCCATGCTGTGCAGTATGTGAGGTATGTCTATGACAGAGTCCCTGCCCAGAGAGTATACGCTGAAATCCTGCAAGACATAGGGATACGAAAACGAGGAATAGAAGAGGCGGCGCTGGTAACAATCAGGTTCAAAGGCGACAAGATAGGCGAGGTCGAGTCAAGCTATTACGCCACCGGCGGATACGATGATAGGGCTGAGATATATGGAAACAGAGGAACGATCTTTCTGGATATGTATAAGCGCAATCCAATAACTGTTCATAGCCATGTTGGATACGGGAATATAGCACAATCAGTTTTTCTCGCAGCGCCCGGAGCTGACAAAGGGTGGTCATTCCCTATTCCCGAGGAGAAATACCAGTTGGGCTATTATCATGAGCAGAGACATTTCCTCCAATCCGTTCTAAAAGGAAGTCGACCGATCGTCAACTTTGATGACGGAAAAGCGACGCTGGAAATAATTCTTGCAGCATACGAGTCCCACAGATCTGGAAAGGTAGTGACGCTGCCACTCTCGTGACAATCGCTGTACTTGTTCAGAAAGATGACCGAACTATACTAGAAATCACCGATTAGGCTAACCCGCTTCGAAGAATCATAAACCAGAGAAATAGCAGGATCAGCAGAATCGCAATAACCCTCGGTTTGGCGGTCCCGAATATGGGTGATACTGAAAGGGCTTCTCGCCAAGTAGATACGACAACGATGCATAGTTTCTACTGATAATGAGGAGACTCATCTCTCAGGGGTCCGTTTATACGTGTCTGTGGTCGTCTCTACGTAGTCGTAGCCTCTCACGCCTTACAAATTGTTCCTGGAGTAGAAGTCCACATCAAACGCGGTGCAGCTGCGAAAATTAGGAAATTCGTAATCCCGTAACGCTATCCCGCAAATGGATTTTGCGCACCGTCTTGATGTCTGGTTTTCATTCGAACATCGGAGCGCGTGAGCTCTTTTCCATGCTAAGTCGCCAGAACCGTCGCTGGGTTCTTAACCATCATTAGATCGATGTCCTTTTCTCTAATGCCTTTGCGCCGCATCATGGGCAGTATATGCCTGAGAATGTGGTCGTAACCATAACCCCCATATTTCTTGAGATGAATCTTGAAACAGACATCGTGTGAGAGCAAAAGGTGTGATGCAAAGCCTTCTTCGGCCAACTTCAGCACAGCATCAACACGCTGTGAGTCATGGGCTTCGTGAGCATTCATTGAGTCGAAGTAAATCTCCGAACCGAAGGAATCATACTCGACAAAGGCATCTTGCTCCATTAGAGAGCGTTGGAAGTCCAAATTGAAACCTGTATCGTCTATGTGGCAAATGATAACCTTGTTCAACGGCACACCTTCTTCTATGAGTATATCGAGAATGTGCCGAATCGTATGCTCACGACCCTGATAGAAGGCGTCGGGATGAACAGAAATTGCCGCGTGAGTTCTTAATTGCGCTCTTGCTGCCGCACGAAGGACTCTCTCCTCCGTTTCAGTCAGTGGGCCGCTTGTCCCGATTTCTCCTATGATGCCTGATCGGATACCGGTATTGGATATTCCTTCTACTAAATCTCGCTCTATGGTTGCCTGTATCTGCTCGATTGTCTGATTTCGAAGGTACTGCAACTGAGGGCTTTCAAAGTAATACCCGCAACCCATGACGACGTTAACGCCTGTCGCTTGTGAAATCGCTCTAAGCGCCATTGGATCACGTCCCAATCCAATACTCGTAACATCAACTAACGTACTTCCGCCTGCCCTCCGGTAGTGCATGAGTTCTCTGATTGCCAATTCCACATCAAGTTGTCGGACGTTGTCGCGTGAGAGACTAGCATCTCGTCTCAACTCACCCAATATCTCTATTGAGACCGGTGCTTCGGCCAATGCGATGCGTGTTGCTTCGGTTGGTAAGGGACACCAACTGCTCAGGTCGAAGAGAAGATGCTCATGTGGGAGCGTTATGCCGCAATCGCTAGGGGAGATCTCGCCTGTGACCGTCCGAATTCCCACGATGTCTAATCACCATGAATTCTTTTCTTGAACTCGATCTTTGTGATTTTGGAAGGCTGTGCTACCAGTGGGCGCTCGCTCTCTGAAATACAGTGAGCAAGTGTATTCAAATCTTCGCCCTTCTTGCACATATGTGACCTCTGAGCGCATTTCACCAAAAATGGTCAGCCAGATGTAAGTTGCCAGCTAACCACTTTCTTATCTCCCAGGTTGACGATCACTCCTCGTAGGATGCCTTCGGTGTACTCGCTGCCAGGATTGACAACGAGTGTTCTTCCAATCTTGCATGTTCCTCTTGATTCATGTATATGCCCACACAAGTCAATGAGGGGCTGATACTTCTCCACTGCACGGCGAACAGACTCGCTGCCGGCTCCGAAAAGTAGCGGCTGCCCGTCTGCAACGGCAGGCCTTGGGGGGTAAACTGAATCGTCAAGTTTCTGAGCTGTGTCCAATCCACAATTGACAGGAGGCGCATGGAAGTTGAAAATAGAGTTGGCTGAATCCGAAACCATACCCAGAAGCGCTGCTATGCGCTCCGCGAGCTCTTCTTCACTACAATCTCGCGGGCATTTCCAAGGCGTGATGTTACCCCATCCCATGCTAGCCATCTCATGTGTTGAATCGATCTTTACGACTTTGTTATCCGGATTCTTGACGTGCTCAGTCTCTCGTAGCTGATCTACAACCTCTTGTAGGTCATCATTGCCGCCCGTGATGTAGCAAGTTGTACCTGTCTTCTGAAGAACATCTTCAGCGTGTTCAATCCATCGAACCAAGGTTTTCTTCATGACTTCTACGAATAATCTGTCCTGCCTTTCCTTGGAAGCCCTGATCTCATCCAACTCTGACTTGTCGCAGTGATAGTAGTAGTACCCACTATCGGCGATTAGCTGTTCCAACCGCCTAACCTCCTCAGCGGTTCTGGCCACTTCCTCTTTTCCCAGATAATCTGCTCTGAAGACTTCGTCGCCCAAGGCAACGATAGGTATCAGCAATTTACCAGTTATGTCTCCCCCCAGAACAAGAAGGTCGGCTTTGTAGACCCCAGCCGCGCTCAGAAACTTCCTGAAACATGTTTCGGAACCATGAATGTCCGTTGCAAAGAAGATCCTCGTGAATCTCTTTTCTACCATTAGTCTGGTATCTCCTCGCTGTCACAGGACAGCGTAACTACTGGAAGCGATGTCTTGAAGGGTTACTTTCATAGCGGCGGAAGCTCACGAAAGCCTACGTCCATGTCTATGCCAATGCGTCCGTTGTACCATCTGGCGACACCATAGATCACGAAAGCGAGGGCTATCAGACCCACTATCATCAGAGAGTAGTAAGGATTCACAGGAGCACCTGTGAACTGGGGTGCCACCATAGCAACTCCTGCGAACCATCCAGTGATGCAGGTAATCACGCCAAAGATGGACATCAATGGTACTCCAGCCACCCTCGTCTGCACCATCTTAGGGGACTTGTCGAAGATGTCCTTCCGCCTAAACGGGAAAGCTGCCGCAGCGAGTCCTACGATTCCAACTCCAATCCAGACCGCCAAGATGCCGTATGAGAAGTAACTAAGGACGGTCGTGAAGACCGTCAAGTAGAGAAAGAACAGACCTACCACGAAGCAGAGGATGAGCGCATTCCTAGGAACATGGAATCTCTTCTCAACATCCGAGAAAGCAGAGGGGATTATTCGATCGAAGGACCAAGCGAACATCCATCTAGTTGCGACAACAAAAATCGGGATCGCAAAGCTGATACGAGTTGTACCTGCATCTCATGTCCCGTACAGGAATTTGGTCGCAGCAGGGTTAGATCATTGAACAAAGCATGCGATGTCAAGATAACGGTTCTAAGAAGAGCCACTACTGACGACATAATGAAAGAGTATGGCAGAAATATGGAAAGTCAGTGCCCCCTATTCCGTGTCGGCGATGAATTCATTTCAGAAGACACGAATCAGCCCGAAGGATTTTGCTCATGGGCTTGGGCAGATATACAAAGGGATGTCGCGGTACTGGGGCTCGGGGGAGACTTCTTCTGGATAAAGAAGAAGGGTACGATGATATCATCATGCAGCGATGGACTGAGGCCAGTAATATTCAAGCTAGAAAGAGTCGGGACCTATTCGTGGGAATAGGAAAGGGTAACTCGGTATTTCCCGGCGTTGACTCAGCTTGTTATCGCCAGACCACGGAATATGTTGTGCGCGATCGTTCCGCCGTTCTACGCACGAACTTCACGATGCTTCCTTTTTCATTCTCTGATTGAGGGCAGATGTTTGTTGAGCAACGAGTTCTGGGATGAAAAGCATCTTCTTGAAGAGATGAAGCGCATTGTTCAGGCTTCGACACAACGCGGAGTGACATTGCGGGGGCTGGGCGCAGTAGCAATACGGATACACTCCCATGGATTTGCGCAAGAATGCAAAGTAGTCGCAAGACCTCTCACAGACCTAGACTTCATCACATACTCAAAACAAGAAAGCCGAGCTATGGAAGTTCTCAAGGATTGTGGGTATCACCAAGATCGCGCTAGGGAATATATGAGAAACGTGCTCGGTCGCTCGATATTGGAGAATCCAGATACAAAGCTAATTGTCGACCTCTTCTTCGACAGACTGTCATACAACCACACGTTGGACCTCCGCGGACGTCTCGAACATGACCCAATGACAATGCCTCTGGCAGACATTTTTCTCGAGAAGACGCAGATTGTACAGATCAACGAGAAAGATGTGAAAGACATGATACTATTGCTACGCGAGCACCCTGCTGGGCAAGGTGACAATGAAACGATAAACGTCAATAGGATCTGTGACGTTCTCTCAACCGACTGGGGATTCTACTACACCGTGACGAGCAACCTGGATAGAGTTTCACAATATGCGAAGGACTTGAATGGTCTTGAAAAACCTGATAGAACGGATATCCTATCTAAGATCGCGCAGATCCAAAGCGCGATCGAGTCATCACCGAAGAGCATTGGTTGGAGAATGCGTGCAAAGATCGGCCCGAAGAAGAAATGGTATGAGAATGTGGAAAACCTCTACGCTGGACACTAGAAGCCGTGCTTGCCCAAGATCCGTTTCCCGTGACCACTAGAAGTGGATGCGAGATTTGACACGGAATGCCGGTATTGATATCGACACTGGTCGGGGCCGGAACCGACTCACATCTTCAAGAGCACTGGGCCTGACATCTGCACGTTGCGGCTTGAGGTCTAGCAACATCATATGTTAATGGACAAAAGCTATCCGGAAGTCAGTAGGTAGCCTTTGATTTTCCTATGCTCCAAGTTCACTATGGTTCCTCTGAGAATGCCCTCTCCGTACTCGCTCCCAGGATTCACGCACAGAGTGTTTCCGATCTTTATGGCTCCTCGAGACTCGTGGATGTGTCCGTGTAACCCTAAGGATGGCTGATGCTTTTCAACCGTGCTACGAACGGCCGCGCCTATTCCGATTACTCCGACATTTCTTACATGCAACGCGGTGTCACTTCCTGAAACCACACACTCTCCAACAGCTTGAGGCCATTTCACGCGAACTGGCACCGATGTCTCAACAATGTGGATACTATTTGACCCTGATTGAGTCGATCGCGTATCTCAGCCACACACACGGGAAATGGTCACATTCTCCGCCCTTGCTCATGTGATTCTTGAGCATCGTCCGAATGAAGACTTCCAAAGCCTAGTTGAATGGCGCCGTCGAGTCCAGCTCCGGTTCACGTTGGAGATGCTCGGTGGTGCAGATGAGAACACACTTTGGAAAGCCACCATGAAAACATCTGACGGATGGATACTAAGGGCAACATATCCTTCAATGTCACACCACGATGTCTCGCGATGCTTGGTTGACGACGAATCTTTTTGGGCGGGAGGCTCTCGAAGGCAAGCTTTGGGCTGATTTTCAAGGACAACCTTCAGGCTGCAACGTGCCCCTGCGACGTGGCTTCTGCGCGTGGAGCTCAGCCTGACCGCATGTTTCTTTTACTGCACGCATTACTCCATCTCGACCTCCCATGAAGGCAGGACGAGCATATTGCGGGAAGATCTTGCGCGTTGACCTATCGAGGGCTAAGACTTGGGAAGAAGCGCTAAATGAGGACTGGGCCAGGAAGTTCATCGGCGGAAAAGGGCTCGGGATCCGATACCTGTATGATCTGGTGCGACCTGAAACGGACCCCTTCTCCCCCGAGAACGTCATTATCCTCATGGTCGGACCGCTGACGGGAACGGTCGCCTCAACAATGTCACGCATGGCGAACATTACGAAATCCCCTCAGACCGGGACCATGAGCGACAGCTACAGCGGCGGCTACTTCCCTGCCGAGCTGAAGTTTGCAGGGTTCGACGGAATAATAGTCAGCGGCAGATCTCTGGAACCCGTGTACCTTTCGGTCAAAGATGGCCGAGCGGAGCTTAGGGATGCAAGTCGTCTGTGGGGGAGGGGCGCATTCGAGACCACCGACATGATCGTTAAGGAATCAGGCGGCGACCCAGAACACTACCATGATGGGCCGAAAGTTGGCTGCATAGGCCCGGCAGGTGAGAACAAGGTCGCATATGCCGCCATCAACTATGACAAACATCACTTCGCAGGCAGAGGCGGAACCGGTGCTGTCATGGGCTCAAAGAACCTGAAGGCAGTATGCGTCAGGGGAACAAAACAGACCAGCGCACTGAGCATCAACTCTGAGCCTGCCTTTCGCGAGATGGTCAGGGAGGTCACAAAGAAGAACATTCGAGAGAACCCCGACCATGAGATGTTGATCAAAGAGGGAACGCCTGGAATCGTCGACCTGAGTCAAGGTGCAGGGCTCTATCCTACAAAGAATTTCCAAACCGGCGTTTTCGAGCATGCTGAGAAGATAAACTCCAACGCTCTGGCTGACACCCTCTTGGTCAAGCATATGACGACCTGCTTCAGTTGCTCGATAGGGTGCCGCAACGTGACCAAGGTAAAGGACGGCCCGTACGCGGGTCTCGAGGGCGAGGGACCCGAGTACGAGACTCTGGCGCTTTGCGGCTCAAACGTCGGAATAGACGACATACGGGCCGTAATGAAGTTCAACGAAGAATGCTCGGACCTCGGTCTAGACACGATATCGTCGGGAAACGTCTGTGGCTGGGCTATGGAGCTGTTTGAGAGGGGCATCATCACAAAGAAAGACACTGACGGCCTTGAGCTCAGATTCGGAAACTCAGAGGCGGCGGTGAAGCTAGTGCAGATGATTGCGTTTCGCAGAGGGCTTGGAGACACACTCGCCGAGGGCGTCGCCCGGGCTTCCAAGAAGATCGCAAAGGACACGGGAAGATATGCTATGCATGTGAAGGGGCTGGAGTATCCCGGATATGAGCCCCGAGCAACATTCTCGATGGCGCTCGCATACGCCACCTCGGATAGAGGCGCCGACCACAACCGTGCTTGGCCGGTGGCCTACGACGCCTTCGGAAAGATGGACCCCTACACTTTGGAAGGTAAAGCTGAACTTGTGCAGGTAGATCAGATCCGTACGAGTGTGAAGTGGAGCGCTACCATGTGCGAGTTCCTGGCTGCTAGCCTCGAACTCTCCGCAAAGCTCCTCAACGCGGCTTGCGAAACAGACTACACTGAAGATACTATGAAGACAGTCGGAAAGAGAATTTGGACTCTAACTCGACTATTCAACAACAGAGAAGGCTTCTCGAGAAAGGATGACTCAGTTCCACCGCGAGTATTCCTTGACCCGCTCCCAGAAGGCAACGCGAAAGGTAAGGTGATTTCCGAACCAGAATTCGAGAAAGCGCTTACCGAGTACTACAGGCTCTGGGGTTGGGATGATCAAGGAATACCGACCAAGGCGACGTTGGAGGAGCTGGGGCTCGGGGACCTGCCCCGCTGACAGAAGAAGACAAGAACTTATCTGACCGCCCAACACACGGGCCGAGTACCCAGACGTAATACCCTAGCTGATGTGGAAACAATGACGGTACCGCAATCTCGAAAACTGACGGAATAGTTCGCTGGTACGCACCATCAAATCCGGCAAGCCGAATTGCGTCCTCTCGAAAACTGAGTCTCGATTTGAATATGCTGTGGCCAGACACCGCCGACCAAGTCGTATGTGAGATCCTGCGCCTGCCGCGCGAGAACTCTTATAACCAAACCACAGCTGTGATGGGCACATTGATGGTGTATTCCAAATTGTCATTTGTGTTTTATTCGCCAACGAGAATCGATTTCGGAGTTGACAAATCGAAGAAAATCAGCGACGAGATAAGAAGAATG
>Ga0315282_10001847_pt1 | contig 39600 bp, 40 predicted proteins | sample YL17G07_20_MG_FD_203693 | JGI IMG/M metagenome (GOLD analysis project Ga0315282, IMG submission 203693) | Sediment microbial communities from Yellowstone Lake, YNP, Wyoming, USA - YL17G07_20 | ecosystem: Environmental > Aquatic > Freshwater > Lake > Sediment | place: USA: Wyoming | collected...
CCAATTAATTGAATTTTTGTTTCTTTTGGCATATTAGCTACAATGTAGCTAACTACTATTTATTTTTTATGGTGATTAAGTATATAGATTTAATAACCAAGGAACAGACATTAGCTTAATACATACTGTTTTGGATTGAATAAGTTTACTATTCCGCTAAAAAATTTTAATTCATTAAAGATTATATGTTTACTAGGTACTATTCACTTGGGGAAATAAGAGTCTTTTATCCAATTGGATAAACAATCTGTTTTTCTTTTCATAACAAATTTCAGCTGAGATAATCTATGAACTTTTAATATTCTTAATAATAGTTTAAATAAAAAACTCAAACAACTTTAATATTTTCAATATCATAAAATCTTTTAACTATACTAATCATCTCATTAAGATTTCTTCTGTCTCTTCCAATAATTAAACTTCGAGTGCTTGTGTCATCAGCACCAATAACGACAATATTATCTTCCTTTTTAACCTCTCTTACATTTAAAGGATAAGTCAGGTTCTTGACAAATTGGGCAACATCTGAACTAAACTCCACAATCCTCACTTTCTTTTTGAAGACATTTTCAAGTTTCCTTACATTAATGCCTCCTTTGCCTATTGCCTTACCCATCTGTCCTTCTTCAACGATAAATAGCACTTTTTCACTCATGAGGCAGTCTTTTAGCTTTGCCTGGGTCAGTGTCTCAAATAGAGACATATATTTCATAAGATCCATATTGTACTTAATCTTGATCATTTCTCTTTGATTATCCCCATAACAGATATAGAAAAAGGTTTTTTACATAGCATTCCCAACTCATCGTTAGGGTATTCCATCTTAATAACAGGTATTTTATTCAATTTGCAGTATTGATTAATATCATCTTCAACATTTTTAGAGCAATTAACTGCTAGATAAACCTGCTCTATTTTGCTTAGCTTCAGTGCCTTAATTGTCCTTTCAGCTCCAACAACTAATTTCTTAGTCCCTATCAGCTTTTTTATCAAAGCCAAATCCTTATCTTGTTTTTCCTTTGCCATTTATATCACTTCGTCATCTTTGTTACAAGTTCAGGGAGGCCAGTTCCAACTGGTACTGGCTGGTTCAACATTACATTCTCAACAACAGATGTTAGTCTATCCTGTTCTCCAACCAAAGCAGCGTTTATAATGTGCCTAATAGGCGTCTCAAAACTTGCCCTTGCCAGAACAGATGACTTTTCAGAAACAACACCATACCTTGTTATTCCCTTAACAAGGCCCCCAGAACACATAGTATCTGCAACAAGCATAATATGCCTTATGTCCACATTTAATCCCTGGCTTTCTATAACCTTAAAGACTTCTTTGATGATTGATTCCCTAGCAGCTTCAATTCCCAGGATTTCAGAAATCTCTAGAATATTATTAGTGGTAGTCCTGGTAGGATCAACCTCCGGTAAAGAAAGGATCTCTTTTAGATTTGAACCTGCAGTGATTATAATGTATTCATCCCCTCTTTTTACTGGCAAAATCTGAGTTATGCCCTTTACACCCTTAATCAATACTTTTTTTACCTTCTCTTTGGTTTTGTATATCTCATTCAGGCTCTCTTCTTTTGCGCTTGACTTTAATATAAGGATACCATCTTTGAGCTTAATGCTAAATCCTTTCAATTGTTTCGAGACAGCATTCAATACCATATTTTCTCCAATTCCAATATCCTTCATCTTTTCCTTATTGAGCTTGGCCTCTATTTTAAGATCAGCAAGGCTTATGACAAACTCAGATGTAATATCCTCTAGTTTGGTTTCTTTTATGGATAAAGCAAGCTTCCTTATATCCTGCCCTTTTGAATAAGGCTTCTGTAAATATATTTCAGTCATTGGTGTCATAAGCTCTTTTCTGCCGTCCAGTATCTCGATGATTCTTGGCAGGCCAAGTGTAACGTTCATTTCAGCTACGCCTGCAAAGTGAAATGTGTTTAAGGTCATTTGTGTTCCTGGCTCTCCAATAGATTCTGCAGAGACTAACCCAACGCACTCTCCTGGCTCAACAGTGGATAACTCATATTCCTGCATTGTGCTCTCAAGTATCTTTTTTATTTTTGCGTCGGATATACTCTTTTCAGAAGTGTACTCCTTTAACTCATCCAAGATTTTTGTGGGAATTTTATCCTCATATTCTTTGAAAATGCTCATATATTCACCCGACAGTTTTGACTATTCTCTTTATGTTTAATATACCGTTTTCTGATTTCGAAACATCTATTCCATCTTCGCCATAACTGAATTGGACTATTTTTTTAGCAGAATTTCTTACTGTCCCATCATACTCTACTTTAAGGTCCTGCATAGCGTTTGCAAGTCTCCTGTAGAGATATCCGCTTTTCGGAGTTCTTAAAGCAGTATCCATCAATGAGTCTCTCCCTGTCATTGCTCCAAAAAAGAACTCATGCGGTTCTAATCCGTTTTTGAAGCCATTTTTGATAAAACCGTGAGAGTCAGGACTTAAGTCCCCTTTCTTAAAGCAGCTGAGAGTCCTATCTCTATAACCATATCCTATCCTTTTACCTCTCATAGCTTGTTGGCCAACACATGCTGCCATTTGAGCAAGGTTTAAAAGGTTGCCTCTTGCGCCACTTTTTGCCATTACCATTGTATGTGAGCTTTGTGTTGCATGCGTTGCTACCAGTTCTCCTGTTTTGTTTCTTGCCTTGTTCAATACTGCCAATATTTTTAACTCTAATGTTTCTTTCAAGGTCTTTCCAGGAAATGTCTCAAGTTGGTTATTATGATATAGCTCAATAAGGCTTGCAACCTCTTTTTCAGCTTCTTCCATAGTTTTTTTAATTTCAATCCTTGCACTTTCTGGCAAGTCAGTATCAGATATCGCTGTTGTAAACCCTACCTTCAACAAAACCTCTATCCCCAATTTAAAGATATCTCCTATAAGCTTAATAGCAAATTCTTTTCCGTATTTTTTATGGACATTCCTTAATAGCAGGCCAGAGCCCTCACCAAGATTTGCCCTGTCCATTACACCTGACAGTATTTGGCCATCCTTGATTATTACCCTTGAAGAGCTTTCGCACTTATCCCCTTTCCATCTTTCACACCCTTCACATTTAGCGTTTATGCACGACAATGCTCTTCCAGTAAAACTAAAATCATCAGGCAATAAGACAGAGAATACCTCCCTTCCGTGTATTTTTTCTTTCCTTGGTAATTTGGAAACGTCCTGAATCCCAGCCCTGTACAACAGGTCAACAGCTTCTTGCCTTGAAAGCACAAGATCTTTTGTTAAGATGTAATTGCCAGATATTGCATCCTGCACACATCCAATGACAGATAAACCATACCTTGGGCTTATTAATTGTGTCTGTACTTCCATAAGTATCTCTGCTTCAGCCATAGCCTCTTCTGTTTGGGGTATATGCAGATTCATCTCATCTCCGTCAAAATCAGCGTTGTACGGATGGCAAACAGCAGGATTTAACCTTAAGGTCTTCCCTGGCAACACCTTAATCCTGTGGCACATCATTGACATTCTATGCAGGCTTGGCTGTCTGTTAAAAATAGCGATATCTCCATCCATCAAATGCCTTTCAACAATATAGCCAGGCTGAATCTCTTCTAAGGTTGCTTCTTTAGTCTCCTCGGTTATCTTTTTCTTTTTCCCATCAGGCCTTATTACATAGTTAGCTCCCGGATATTTTCCAGGCCCTTTTTCAACAAACTTCTTAAGATAGGCAATATTCCAATCATTAACCCTTATAGGCACAGTAAGCTTTGTTGCAATCTCAAAAGGCACCCCTACCTCATTTAAGTTTAGTTTAGGGTCTGGGCTTATGACAGTTCTTGCAGAGAAGTTGGTTCTCTTACCTGCAAGATTATGCCTTATCCTCCCTTCCTTGCTTTTAATTCTTTCAGTAAGTGTTTTCAATGCCTGTCCAGATCTATGCCTTGCAGGAGGAAGTTGAGCAATATTATTGTCAAAAAATGTGCTTATGTGATATTGAAGCAAATCCCATAAATCCTCTATGATTATTTCAGGGGCGCCTGCATTGATATTCTCAAATAATCTCTGGTTAATCCTTACAATATCCCCTAATTTATGTGTTAAATCATCTTCGCTTCTTTCCCCGGATTCAAGAGTTATTGAGGGTCGCATTGTGACTGGGGGGATGGCTAGAACAGTTACCACAAACCATTCTGGTCTGGCAAACTGGGGATTTAGGCCAAATAATTCACAGTCTTCATCCGGTATCTTTTCAAGCCTTGCCCTCACTTCTATAGGACTTACCCTTTTTTCATTTTCCAGGAAAGTAGTTGGCTTTTCCAGATTAATCTTGTGCTGTCTTGCTTTACAGTAAGGGCATTTATTTATTGTTTTCAGACTTGTAACAATATCCTTTACCTGATGCCTCTTTTCTTCAATACCGCATTCTTTCTCTACCTTAATCAATTCGAGATTTGCTTTGTCTATCTTATTCTTAGGTATTAATATTCTTCCGCATTCTCTGCATGTGCATTTCAGCAGGTTTAATATTATATTAACAAACTTAACATGTATGACTGGCCTAGCTAATTCAATATATCCAAAATGCCCTATACACTCCTTTAATTTAGAACCGCAAGTCTTGCATTTTAATCCTGGATCAATAACACCCAGGCGTATATCCATTAAACCACCATCAACCGGATACCCTTCTTTATCATAAAGCTCAGGTGTCACGATTTTTGCAGAAGCCATTTTCTTAATCAGTTTTGGGGAAAAGATGCTGAATTCAATTGCATCTACTTTCTTACTAATCGAGGTTTCCGGTGGCTCTATCCTTTCAACCTTTCCATCCTTGGCATTTTTTTCAGTAACTTCAGCCTTTATTTCTTTTTTTTCAACTATTTTTTCTTCTTCCATTTTAGTATTTGCTCTTTAATATCAATTTGGGGTAGATTCCGAGACTTTTGAACTCATCCAGCATAAGCTTAAACGCATAGCTGATCTCAATCATGCTTATCTTGACATTATCCCCGCAAATAGGGCAGTAATTCTTATCCTTAAACTCATTTCTGACAGCAATTATCCCGCAGCTTTCACATACAGGAACAACTGTTTTATCAGAGTCAAATCTTTCTTTCAGCAGCAATGAAGAGCCATGAGCAACAAAAGTGTCTTTTTCCATCTCTCCAAGCCTTAGTCCACCTTCTTTTGCCCTTCCTTCAGTTGGCTGTCTTGTCAGAAGTTGTATTGGGCCTCTTGCCCTTGAATGGATTTTATTTGCAACCATGTGCTTTAATTTAAGATAGTACATATCTCCTACATATATCTTGGCTGATAGCTGCTCCCCTGTCTCTCCGTTGTAAAATGTCTCAACTCCATTTTCCCTAAATCCAAGGCTAAGTAGTTCTTTCCTTACCTTTTCCTCTGGCTCTGCGTCAAATGTTGTACCATTGATATATCTTGCTGATAATGCGCCAACCTTGCCACCTACTAGTTCAATGAGATGGCTTATTGTCATTCTTGATGGGATTCCATGGGGGGAAAATATAAGATCAGGTATAATGCCTGAAGCCGAAAACGGCATCTCAACTTGAGGGATTATTAAACCAACAACACCTTTTTGACCATGTCTGCTTGTAAATTTGTCTCCTATCTCAGGAATCCTTTGGTCCCTTACCCTAACCTGCACTAGCTTATTACCCTCCTCGTTTTCAGTCACAAGCACAAAATCAACAATTCCCTGCTCTCCATGCCGGACTCCTACTGAGCTTTCCCTTCTGGTTGACGCTGCCAAATCATATTCTTCAAGGCTACTTAAGAATCTTGGAGGAGATGTTTTTCCTATCAGAACATCACCTTCCCTAATGACTGCTTCTGGGTAAATTATTCCATCAGGCTCGAGATACCTGTAATCTCTCTCGCTTTTATAACCCTTGACATCCTTATCAGGAATGCTTATCTCATCAATTAAGCCACCAGCATACCTTAACTCTTCAGCAACGCTTGGCCTATAATATGTGCTTCTGCCAAATCCCCTATCAATAGACCCCTGATTTATTATGATTGCATCTTCCATATTATAGCCTTTGTAGCTCATAATAGCCACAACAATATTCTGGCCTGCAGGATGCTTGTCATAATCTGAGATATCATGCATAATAGTCTGAACAATTGGAAGTTGCGGCTCATGGAGCAGATTGACATCCATATCCATCCTCACAGCAAAGTTAGCTGCATAAAATCCTAATGCCTGCTTTTGATTCTTTGAGCCTGCATTCAATCTTGTGGACTGGTTAAAATTACCATAAGGAACAAGGCTTGTGGCCAATCCAAGCATCGTAAGCGATGTAATCTCTAAATGAGTGTGCTCTGGTGTTAAGTCTTTTTCAAAAAAAGAAACAAAACAGTTCTCTTCCTCTGCGGCATCAAGGTATTCAATAATACCATCCTTGATAAGATCACTCCAGCTTATCTCATTTTTTTCTAATTTTTTTATATGCTCTTCTTTCAATAATGGTTTGCCATCCTTAACAACTATCAAAGGTCTTCTGGCCCTTCCTCTTTTTGTCTCAATATACAAATTATCAGCCAAGTCATCATAATATATATTGAGGTTAGATGGCAGCATTCCTTTCCTTCTTTCCTCTTTTACTAAAGCTGTGAACTCCAAAGGATTGTCTATAAATCCCGTAAATTTAAAGTTAAGGTATACTTCTGTCATTTTATATTACCGTTTTTAAGCCTAGGCTTTTCATGCTTTTCAAAACTTCATCCTCATCAGATTCACCTGAAATTGAACAAAGCAGACTTAAATTCTTCCTTAAGCCAATATTAGTTCCTTCAGGCGTCTCAATTGGGCACAATCTTCCCAAATGTGTTGGATGAAGCTCTCTTGCTTCAAAATTTTCCTGGGATGATGACAAAGGCGAGACAACTCTTTGTAAGTGGCTTAGCGTCTCAAGGAAATTTAATCTCTGTATTCTTTGTGAAATTCCTGTTCTCCCGCCAACCCATGAGCCAGTAGCCATACTGCTATAAATCCTCTGCGTAAGAAGCTTTTCCCTGATAATTACTTTTATTGAAGGGAACTTGCCTCTTTTGACAATTCTCTGGAAGTTATATAATAAATCACCAATCAGCACTTTTAAGTTAACCCTTATCAAATCACCAAGTAAATCTCCGCTTAGTTTTAATCTTTTATTTTTATAATGGTCTTTATCATCCAGCTCTAATTTCCCGTTTGCTGTGTTTATGAATTTTTTCATAAATTTGCACAGGTTATATGCTTTTATCATCCTGTCTTTTGGATCGGTTCCCAGATGAGGTAAAAGATATTTATCAAGAATTTCCTTAGTTCTCTCTACCCTGATCTCTTTTGATTGGGTTATCCCTATCCTTTTTGCAATATAATCTATAGCTTCTTCTTCAGTTTTAATATCAACAAATTCAAAAAGGTTAACCAGGATTTCATCATAAACTTCATCCTGTGAGACAAATTTTGTAATCTCTTCATCTTTTAAAAGTCCTAATGCCTTGATAATAACTATAACCGGCACCCTTTTGACTCTAGTAAATGTTAAATAGAAAACTCCATCCTTTAGCTTTTCAATTGTATGAGGAATCTTAAAAGATCCCCTTTCAGAGAAAAATTTTCCAACATAGTCGCTTGTTCCAGTTCCTCCCTTTTCTATTAGAAGCTGGTTAGCAGCAAGATCTTCAATACAAATAAGGGCTTTTTCTGTACCATTTATAATGAAATACCCCCCAGGATCATCAGGATCTTCTCCCTTTTCAATCAATTCGTCCTTGCTTAATTTGTTTAGGTGACAACATTTGCTCTTCAGCATTATAGGCAGATTTGCTATTTGTGTTGTGAAATTTTCTCTTTCAACGTCGTTTATGTATGCGCTTACCTCAATAAAAGCAGGAGCGCCATAAGTTATCTTTCTAAGTCTTGCCTCAACCGGATAGATTGCCCTTTTGCTGCCATCTGCTTCTGTCATCTCTGGTTTTATGACCCATATCTTGTTGAACTTAATCTTGAAATCATCTATATTTGGAGGTATTATTGTAGGTTTAATCTCCTTATTTTCCTCAACTATGTTCTGGAGCTCTTTATCTATGAAGTTATTAAATGATGCAATATTAGAATCCACAAAACTCTGTTCCTCAAAATATTTCTTTATTAGGGTTTTACTGTATTTGTACATTATACAACGCTCCTGTAAAAAAGAGCTTCTCCTGCCGTTGCGCTTTTTCTTATGACCTTGATTACATCCCCTGTCTTTACATTAAGATGGGCAATTGCAGGATCCTTCTTTTTGATCTTTGGTAATTCCAACAGTGAAACATTATACTTTTGGAGAATCTGCTCTTTTTCCTTTTCAGTCAATAAGACATGCTTAGGCACTAATATATGCTCTGTTACATCTATTTTTTTCATAAATCGTGTGGCAAGGATACCCAACAATTTATTGTTGGGAGGAATTGCCACTCGCCTCCACTAATTGTATACCACTAGACACACAACCCACTGGACATCTGTGCGTAACCTATATAAAGGGGCTGTTCTTTATATCTGTAGATTGGCACAGCAATGCTGATGATATGATCGGCTGCCGTAACACAGCCCAACGGTCTGAGGGAGCACCCAATCTTAACCCTCATGCCAATATTCAAAGTGATGAACACAAAGGTTCTTTGCGAACAATTGCGTGTGAGCTTATGGATAAAAGCCCCTGCCTTTAGGCAACGGGATTATGTTACTTTAACTATGAATGGGCCGGACGAGACTTTCTAGGAGCATAATTTTATGCCTCCAATTCGAACTCGCGACCGCCTGATTACATCTAAAACGAAAGTTCTTCGCTTTCAATAAAAGTCAGGCGCTCTACCAGGCTGAGCTACCGGCCCAGGGATTATAAAACGCCCTGGCCGGGAATTCCATATGGCCATAAAGCGTGACTTATGGTATCATCAATTTGAACCCGGGTTACCGGAGTGACAATCCGGTATGATAGGCCACTACACTACCAGGGCATTAGTTTAGCATTCTCTCTCTAAAGTTTTGTACTATGAACTCTTTATAGTGCTTTCACTAAAGAAAGATTGTCATGCATTTCTATATGGTTTTTGGCGGATATATATAAGGTTTTCGGTTTTTAGCCAAATTAAGTAGTATATCCACTCTTTAAACCTCTGTTCTCTTAGAACGAGTAACTAATGCAAATGAACGCTAATATTTATATTTTGCGTTTTATGTATAACAAAAAATAGTATTTATTCCGCAAACTTTCTTTTTGACAGAGTGTTTTTGGATATGTAATCGCATTTTGCCTTACTAATATATAACAATTACAGCTACCGAAAATTATTCCAAAATTCAATAATAGTTTATTATCATTTAGTAGTTAAAAATAGGAAGTTTTTTATACTATTATTGATTTAATTATTTAATGACTTACAGTGGAAGGATAACTGAGGATGATTTGCGAAAATTGAAAAAGTTAGGACTGCCTTCTATAAATCCAAAAAGTCAGTATGTTGTTTTACATATGCACGGAGATGGAACAAGGGCTTCTACTGCATTCAATTTTCAAGTATATACTGGAAGAAAAGGATACAGACTAGTAACAAATGATAAAACCACTTTGGATCGTTTGCTATCCGGAGAAGCTCCTATAGATGTTAAGGGCAAGAGGGTTCTATTATTGGATGATAGCGGGTGGGGATTTCCTATCGGAGGAGTTCTTTGCGGGGTATATGATGCAGAAACTGGAAAATTTTATCAAAGGGAAATTGAAGTGGAATTCTTTCAGAGCCCCAGATTTGGAAAAAAGGAGTATTTAGAAAGGTATAAAGAAAGAGCACTGGAGATAATAGAAAAAATCGCCCCATCAATTGGCGAAACGGTTATTAAAATTTGTACTGGTTATATAAATACCAAAGCTAAAGAAGTATTGAGGGAAAGAAATTTCTACCTAGTAGAAGTTGATAAGATCGGCGAGCCATTGCAGAGCTGGTTAGAAGAGCAAAATAGATTATATGTGGAAAGATTGATAGGAAGGAATCTATATTATGATCCAAAGGCTTTGCACCAGACACAGGTTCCAGCAAGATTTCATGAGGTTGTGGAGTTTGCAGAGACTCATAATCTAATGCACCTGGTTAAGACCGGATGGAAATTTTTTGAGGATAGGAAGTAGGATTCTTTAAGTAATAATATTTCAACTAATATTTGTGGTCGTATACATCCTTCTGCAACAGAGAATATTGTCGTTGAAGTAAAACGGGTATTAGATGCCCAAATACAATCTTTTTCTGAGAGATTGAAGGTGATAAGAGAAGAGGGCAGCTACGCCCCCTAAATCCCCGCTGCCGGAGTCGAATTCGCCAATCTTTTGGATTTCCAGCGATCTATCGGTATCAGCTGGCTTATCTTCATCCTGTGCGAGATGCAAAGTCAATAAGCGAATTTATCTACAGCCGATCGCTCTAGCCACTGAGCTAAGCGGGGTTATGGTTTAGGATACTATTTTGATTTATAAATATTGCTATAAAATTTTGGATAATTGGGTAGAAATATAATCTCTAAATTCTTCAACAGACTGATTCATTCTTGGATGTTGAGAAACAAAATCATCCATTCTTTTTTGCCACTGGAAGCTTCTATAAAAAGAGCCTATGATATGACGGGGCAATTCTTCCATTTTATCTGAGTCAATTGTTGGATGTTCGTAACTTAAATGTCCTGTATCCCATTCACTTAAATTTGGATTAAACTTTATTCCCTGTTGCTTTAATCTGCTTTCAAAAGAAGTGCCGGGAAATGGCGTGGCTAATGATACTCTTAATTGATGGATGTTATAATTTGGAAGTTCTTCAGCATATCTTAAAATATCTTGTTCTGTTTCATAATCAAATCCGATCATGATCATCCCTATATTAACTATCCCTCTATCAGCACACATGTTCAAGACATCCCTTATTTTGTCTTTAGTTGACCCTTTTTTCTCTTTAGCTAAAACCTCCGGATGAATAGACTCAATCCCCCAATAAACCTGGGTATAACCTGCCCTGGTCATTAGGTCAACCATTTCTTCATCCATCATTCTTATGTCTCCACAACTACTTAAATTATAACCTATCCCATCAAAGTTTCTAAATAGTTCCTTTGCTTTAGCTGAATTGCTAAATAAAGTTTCCTCATCAAAGAGATATACCTCTTTTGTTTTATCCCTTGTTAATTCTTCCATTTCATCAATTACATCTTTTGGACTTCTGTAAATTGCTTTTTGTTGCCAGATTAAAGGACTTGTACAAAATTCACAAGCCATGGTGCAATCCCTTAAAGATATTACGGGGATAACTCTTCTTTCAGAGGTTGGAGGATACGCTAAGGAATAATCTTTATTTTCATCAAAGGTTTTATCTCTAAGGGGTCTTAACCCATCAAGATTCTGAATTCTCGGTCTTCTTTCAGTTTGAATTACCTTGCCATTTTTTACAAAAGCAATACCTTTTACCCTTTCCGGAGCATCGAAAGAGTCTAGTAATTCTAAAAAAGTTTCCTCTCCTTCCCCAATTACACCATAATCTAAACAATTTTCCAGAACCAAACTTGGGTCTCCTGTAATATGAGGACCTCCAACAATAACCTTTCCGAAAGGATTTCTTTCTTTGTATTTTCTGGCAATCTCTAAACCTACAGGAACATCCATTGTTAATAATGACAAAGCTAAAATATCTGCATTTGCTATTTCTTCTAAAACAGGATTTCCATAATGTAAACTAACATTATGACCTGCTTTTTGAGCAGAAGCCATAATGTAGGCAATTCCTAATGGTTGTTCTGAACTTAAATCTAGTTCTACGTCCTGCTTGACTCTTGTCGGAAATATTCCGGCTATTTTCATTTGTTATTCCGTAAAATTATTGAACATCCTGTTAAAAAAGGATTATCATTTTCTATTCTTTTGTCGCTAACAACTTCTACAATAAGTCCAGAATTATAGATCAATCTATCATAATCCATTAATGAATTCCAGACTATTACGTCTTTTGGAAAACCAATATTCCCAGCATGATAACTGATCAGCTCCTGCCATTTGATTACATCAGGATTTCTAGATTTACAATAATCCAAAATTCCTATTTTAGAACCTGCTTTTGTTACTCTTAATGTCTCCTCCAGAGCTTTTTTTGGATTATCAACTACGCATAAAGTAAATGTAGAGACCACTCCATCAAAATAATTGTCTGGAAAATCCATTGAGTGGATGTCCATTTCTCTTAATTTGACATTAGCAGGACTTTCTTTTTTTCTTGCTTCCGCTAGCATCCCAAGAGTTATATCAATCCCAGTCACATAAACACCTCTTGGAAAAAATGGTAAATCTAATCCAGTTCCCACTACTGCTTCTAAAACTTTGTCTCCCTCCTTAAAACCTAAAGAAGCAATGAATTCTTTTCTAGGAGCAGGCCAATATTTTGCCATAATTTCTTCATAAGCCTTTGCTCCATTTTCATATACTGTCAAAATAGTATCTTTTTGCATTTTTTAACCCAAATTATTAACTACATAATGGTAAACAATATAATATAAATACTTATCTGCCATATTTTACCCAAAATAGAAAAGTTTATAAGTAATCTTACACATATTGTGTAATATGGAAGAAAAATATGAGTTAGTTTATGGCGAAAAAGTCAAACTTGACAACAAAGACAAAAAGATAATCGAACAACTCCAAAAAAATGCAAAACAGTCTATTAGCGATATTCCGAGGAAAACCCAACTCCCAAGAGATGTTGTTAAATATAGGATTAAGAGATTAGAAGAAGAAAAAGTTATAAGATTTTATCATGCTTTTCTAAATCCTTCCAAATTAGGTTATCCTTTATATGCTTATATAACCTTTTCTTTATTTAATTTAGAACTAGAAGACGAAGAAAAATTTATTCTTTTCTTAAAGCAACATCCCAAAATAATTTATGTTGCTAAATTTTCAGGAAAATGGGATTTTTGTATTGGTGTATGTGCTAAAGACTATAAAGAATTGGATGAAACAATCAGAGATATTAGGAAAAAATATACGAAAATAATAAAAGAATTTGAAGTCAATCCAGTAATCCAAGAATACAAATACGATTGGATGGTTGACCTTATCTAAGAACTAATGCTTACAATGTTGGACCTTACAATAATCTCTCTCTTGCCAACATGGCCTTTTGCTACAGCAGGCTCTAAATCCATATCTCCCAAGATAGAGAGTTTAGATTTAACGCAATAAGATATGACCCTTTCTTCGCTCTCGCCAAGCTTATCTATCATCCACTTTATCAGGTGACCTTTATGAGGCCTTGCCATTATCCTCTCCGGGTGCAAAGTACCTATTGAAATCCCTTTTTCAATGCTGACAATATCAGGAACCCGGTCCACAATTAATATATTTTCAAGAGGTCTTCTTCCCCTGTTTTTTACATTTAAGACAATCCTCATCTCAGAAATGCCTCCCTCTTTTTTTTCAATGTTAGACACATTTTTCCTGATAATAAGGGGAGATCTAAAGATAAAATAGATGATAATAATAACAATGATTATTACCAGAATGATAAATAAAGGCCTGTAATTCTCACTGACTTCAACGCTAAATGTTCCTGCTGGCTCGATCTTAGCATTCCAGCTAAAAGAAACAGAATTGTTTACAGTTGTCAGCTTTCCCTTTGGTTTTGTTGATGTAAAAAAAGCCCTTATACGCTTAGAATCAACCTTTAAAGTACCTTCATAGACCTTATTTCCACTGTTTGAATATTCTATTTTTTTAGTTATTGTTAAGAAAGATTTTTCAGTTTTTTCTTTCTGAGATAAATCTACAGTTCCCATTATCTCGTATCTTTTTGCTTTTGGATTCGCAATAACTGAATTATTTCTTAAAACGCTAACAAAGATAGTATCCTCCTGAGGCTTGGTCAAAGGGTCAAGCCTTTCAACTGCTTTTACTGTTTTAACCTCTCTTGGACCCAAAGTTGTGCTGATCTCATCATGTATCAAACCGCTTTCTATCTTTATCATAAGTTCTTCCAAATTCAAGGTGTTTTGATTGTCAAGCGTAATGCTAATGGGTATCTCTTTTCGCGGGTCAATTTTTTCATCCATCTGATAGACGAGCAATACAGTTGGGATATACTTTCCGTATAATTGCTGCTCTGTCCTGATCTCAACCATTAAAGGAATCTCAATAATGTTTTTTGTAGAATCTTGCTTAACTTTTAAAGAAACAACATATCCTCCAACCTTATCAACGTGTAATGGGGTCACTAAAATTTTTTTGGTAATGCTTTCATCCTTAAGAAGCTTAAAGACATTTATGTTGTCTTCAGGTTTAACCTCCCATGTTGGGTACGTCAGGGAGTACATCTCAAATGTATCTGTGCCTGCTCCGTTGTTTTTGATTGTGACACCAAAAGTAGCAGTTCCCTTAAGTAAAATAGTATTATCAATTGTGTCAACGTTTACTGTAAAATTTGCTGCCAAGGCTATCGGAATACATATAAACATAATTAAAATGAAACTACTCTTTTTTAGCATAATACCATTTCCCCTCTATGCCTTTACTTTAACCTATTCGAATATATAAATCTTTTGCATAAGATAAGTAAAATGGGACTGCGAGGACTTTCAAAGCCAAAGAACCTTTGACCAATTTGAACCCCGATTACTACCACATTGGTTCCTTAAATACAATTTAAGGTTGGAAATCCCCAAGGTAATGTGATAGCCAAGTTACACTACAGCCCCACCTATTTTACATTAAAGTTATACTTTTTGCAATTTATGCAATCAATATAACTTCATATAACAGTTCTTTAAACATATATAAATATTTGCGTAAATCTATAAAACTGTAACCTATCTAAAGTCATACCGAAATCTTTTTGCACTTAGCATATTTACAGATCAATCCATTCAGTATACATTTTTATTGCATTTTGTCCAGTTTTCTTACCGTAATTATAACTGTTAGCTGCCTAAACCCAACCTGAATAGACATGATTTCATATAAAAAAGGCTGAAAAGGGCGTTCCAGTGCAAAAGAACCTAAAAACCACCTATCCAATATGGGTACGTAGGAGGATCAAAATGGGGGAATCCAACCTAGAAAAATCTCTTGTGGAGGTGCTAATATGAAAATAAAAACAATCCGCTAGCAAATGTTTGCAGACATAAACAAGAAACTTAATTATCTTAAGGCACAAATAAATAACTATATCTCGCCATTTTTTAGTGCTAACTGTCTGTGATTTTATGACTCCATACACTTATTCTGAACTATAATTCGTAAAAATTACGAGTGTATTCTCGTCACTATAAATCTTTAATAATTATGCAATGATTCTTATCTTCATGGAAAATAAAAGTTTATGTGATAAGGTTAGTGAACTAGCAAGCAAATATTACTATAACGTAAAAGAAAGCTCATACCATTTATATCAGAGGGTAACAAACGAGCCAAGAAGGCTCTGTTCTAGACTAAGAGAAGATCCATGGTATTTTGCAAGTGTTGGAACTGCATTCATTGCACCCACACTTGCAGCAGCTATTACTGCATATGTAATGGAGCACCATAATTATTCTCAAGATACGATAACAAATTATGCAATATGGACAAAGAATGCCGGATTTTTTATTGTAAATATACCTATGCATCTTTACACCCATAGAAAAAAGTTTGAAACAAAAAAAGACTGGCTAAATGAAACTAAGACAATAATTTCTTCAAATCTTTTTGGTCTGGTAGCCAATACAATTCTGCAGCCAAGGGCGCATAGCGTTGCATTAAATTATGGAATGTCTGGCCCATGGGCTGTCCTTCTAACTTACCCCCCAGTTGGCTTTTGTGTGACATATCTAAAAGTGTTATATGATGATTTCATGGGCGCAATCGGCCTAAAGAAGAAAATTAAATAGAAGTTGTATGGGGTTGGGAGGATTTGAACCCCCGACCTCGCGGTCCCGAACCGCGAATCATAATCCAAGCTAGACTACAACCCCAGCTACTTTACAATAAAGTTACATACTTTACAATTTATACAACGAATATTACCAAATATTATAGTTTTTTGGACATATATAAATATTTATTTAAATAGTATAGATAATGATATAATTTATTTGAAGTCATATCAAATTCTTTTTGCACTTATTTCAAATCAATTATTTTCTCATTTAGTATACACTTTTGGCACATTTTGTCCAGTTTTCTGACCCTAATTATAACTATTACTATCCATTTCTAAAATTTCACAGACCAAAACGAAATGAACTTCATAGACAAAAAAACCAACAAAATCCTAAGAATGTTAGGATGCAAGAATATCGAGGAAGCCTTAAGCAAATTACATAAGTTGAATGATCTATCCCAATCAGATGCTCAAATGTCTTTAGATGCATTTGGTAAGAAATAGAAAAAAGTATTACAGGATGGTAAAATGGCAGAAGAACTAAGCCAAACCAAAATTGAGCAATTGAACAAAATGGATTGGAAAAGAGATAACTGAATCCAGCACTAGGAACAGGCTTTTCTAATGCTGAAAAGGAGCTCCTTTTGAATTATGCTTTGTTATATAATTGCCGACAAAAAATTATGATAATATGCTCCGATTTAATAAGCTAAGACTTATTTGCACAAATTATGAAGTCCTTATGTATAATATCAATTCCTTGATACACCTTTAATATTATTTTCATACGTGGTATTAAATAGGTGATTTAGGCTTATGGTTTAGTATCTAAACTGCTTAGTTCGTTATAGTTTCCACTTTAAACATTAGCCTTATATTGTCAACAATGCAAGGTTGAATAATTATGGAAGACACCCATAAAAGGATAATGGTAAACTTTTTCATCCTGATCGTGGTATTTTCCGTTTCTATGGCGGGAAATACTTATCTTGGTGAACTAAATAAACTTAATACAACAGAGACCACAGTTGATTTAGGAGAAAAAGAGCCTCGAATCTTCCTTCCTGTAAGAATAGTCCGTGAGACCACAGAGGCCATTAAAAATGCCCTATTTGATATCACTATTTCCCTGCCTGAAAAACCCAAAGAGGGTGTTCCTGCTAAAGACCTTTTGGTATCTGTCAACTTAATCAATTTTGGAGAGCCTGGAAAGATTAATGTATCTATCAATTACATTCTTACAAATTCCAATGGAGACATTATCTTAATAGAGCATGAAAAGCGAACCATTGAAACCCAAATGTCCTTCTTAAAAACCATAGAACTTCCGGAATTGCCGCCAGACTCTTATAAGATATACGCGGAACTTATGTACTCTAATACAAGCGCTATAGCTGCTGAACAATTTGATATTTTAGGCAGATTGTACTAATTTATAATCTGCTTTTTTTTACTATTCTAAAAACTTTATATCTTATTTTTAATTTGTCAATTAATGAGGCGGATTTACGAATTGTATAGATTAAAAGTGCCATCCCCGCAACCCCAGCTATTAAAATATATGCTTTTTTATTTAACTGTTTTACATCGTCATGTTGAACGATGTTAAAAGAGGATTCTGCTTTAGCTCCATCCAAAGTCGAATCAACCGGAACTACAGACACTGCTAATTTGTATAAGCCATTAGGCAAAGCACTGGGTACTGCTATATTGCCAACAAATGATGCTGTTGTTTCCATTGCAACTGTCTCTGATTTTGAAGCCTTTAACTGGCCATATGAATCAATTATCTCATAATTAAGAGTGATATCCACTCTTCCTTTATCCCCAAGGTTAGCGACTTTTGTTGTAAACAATAGCTCTTCACCTGCAGATACTTGCTTATAACTCTTTGATATCTCTATTTGGACATTGAAATTATGGTATGCCAAAACGCATGACGCTGCAAGAATTAACAAAAATAAGTTTACTGGTTTCATCTTTTGCTAACCTTATCAAAAAAGTTAAATATCTTATTCAATAATTCCTCACCTTTGGTTTTTGGACTGAATGCAGTAACATCAAGTTCATTTTGTGAAGAATACTCAGTTATTTCCTTGACAAAGGCAGCAACCTTGTTTTCATCATTATATATCAAAAGGGTTGATAAAGCATCCACAACCAGACATTTTCTTCCCTTGATTCCATTTACAAACGAATTTAAGGCAACGCGCAATAAATCAAGCCTCTGAGGAGGGATATGTAAAACATCACCCCCCATATTCTCTGAGGTTACGCAATCTATGAAAAATATTTTTTTTGTGTCTATACCCTTCTTTTTAAAAATATACTCTATGCTCCTTTTGGGCTTATTTAGTGAAATGTATATTATAGGAAGATCTTTACAAGGTTTAATGGTCGAATTTATTTTATCCTGCAGTTTATCCGCAGGGATTATTACCAGGATTGAAGCCATTTTTATTTTAAAATCAGTTTTATCCTGTTGATAAGATCCTCTTTTGTAAACGGTTTTGTTATATAATCAGATATACCGGCTTTTTTTAATTCCTTCATTCTTTCTTTGGAAACAGGTATAGCGCTTAAGAAAGCAAACCTTGATTTTACCTTATGATTTAGCTTTGAAAAAACATCCCACCCGGACATATCAGGAAGCATTATGTCAATCAGGATAAGGTCTGAAGAGAGAGCTTTCTTGATCCCCTGTTCCCCATTTAATGCTATTTCTGTTTCAAAGCCTGCATTATTTAGTATGGCCTGTACTGCTTCCGCCGTATCTTCATTATCTTCTATGTAAAGTATTTTTTTCATTCTTATCACCCTGCTTTTTTATAGGTAATGTAAATGAGAATGTGGAGCCTTTTCCAATTTTACTTGATACATTAATTCGGCCCCCATGCAGTTCAACCAACTGTTTTGCTATTGAAAGCCCAAGACCTGTTCCCCCATACTTTCTTGCTGTAGGGGGGTCTACCTGGTAAAATTTTTGAAATAAATTGTTTAATTTATCTTCCTTTATCCCCATCCCTGTGTCTACAACATTGATTAATGCAAAATTTCCGATTTTCTTAGTTTCAACTTCAACAGAACCTTTTTCAGTGAATTTAATCGCATTGCTGATTAAATTAGTCAGGATTTCCCTTACCCTTACCCCGTCTGCTATTATTTTAGGCAATTTTCCAGAATTTGCAGCTAATTTTATATTTTTCTTGTCAGCCAATATTTTTAGGTTTTTAATAACCTCCAAGACTGCATCGTTAAGGTCCAATTTTTCAAAGTTTAATTCAAATTTTCCAGCTTCTATCCTAGAAATTTCCAGAATATTTTCAATCAACATCTTCAGCTGGTGGCTATTCCTTTTAATAGTATCCAGGCTTTTTAACTCTTTCTCTGTGAGGTTTGACTTTAGATCGTCCAGTAGGTCTAAATGGGCATAGATTGCCGTCAATGGAGTTTTTAATTCATGGGAAACTACATTCAGGAAATTTGATTTTGCCTGGTCAAGCTCTTTAAGCCCTTCATTTGCCATTGACATATCTTCCATCATGTTTAATATGGCCGCTTTTGCTCTTTTCAAGTCTTCAACCTTGATATTAAGTTCGCGGGTTTTTTTATTAACCTCTCTTTTTAACTCCAGAGATTTTTTCTTTTCTGATGCCAAAAGCTTCTTCTGGTATGCCTTTATATCCTGAGCCATCCTCGCAAAAGAATGGGCAAGTTCCCCTATTTCATCCTTTGAATTAACCTCAATTTCCGCATTCAAATCCCCCTTGCTTATTTTTTTTGTAGCCTCAGTTAATTTCGCAAGAGGCTTTGTTATGTTTTGTGAAAATATATAGTTTAAAATAGATATTGATAGGATGGAGGCTAAGCTTATTATCCAGACTATAGTTAAGAACATGTTTAACATCATTTTTCCCTGAAAGTATATGTCCCTCTCAAATGTCGCCTTGATTATTGCGGCTGGAAAATCATCAAGGGTTTTCAATAGAATGTAGATATCCATCTTTTTTTCGTGTTTCTCTATATACAAACCTCGATTCTGTAATTCAAGTTTTATATTTGCATTGGAAAAATCATTATAGTTTATTAAATCTAAAGGTACCTGCATCTGATTCTCAATTTTACTAAGATTAGTGAGGTAATAGCCCATAATTAAGATTCCCACAGAGGAACCTGAACCATCACTCTTTAGAATATAAGAGGAAGAGACCATCATGGGGCTGCTTTTTGAGTCTATTATTCCTGTTATTTTTTCTTTTTCCAATAAGTTCGTGTTTGACACGATACTTAATTCAGGATTTTTATTTTGCATTGACTGCTTAATATAGGAATAAAAAAGTTTCCCGGACCCATTTAGGAAGACCATGAAGTCTATCCCCAGATTACCTAAGGTTGCATCATTGAGGTTTGCATCTATATATTTAGGATTTTCTCCCTTAACAAAATAATAGGTGTCATCCCAAACTGCCCAATCCGCTGCCGTAGACTCCAATACCCCGTGTTCCCTTGCAATTATTTTGTTCAGCCGATTTATGTTGGTGTCAAGGTTTTTATCCTCAAGATTGTTATAGCTTTTCGTTATTATAAAATATGAAATGGATGATATGGCGATTGCAAGGATTAGCATAGTCACTATATTCGTTAGTGTGAGCTTGTGCTGAATCTTCATTTATACCTTATACAACGGCTTTTTTCCAAGATCCTCTAATAAAGAATTAACCTCTTTTTTTAATTCCAACATCCTTAATTCCCTCCCAATTGCGAGTTTAGCTAATTTTTCCAGCTCTTCAGCCCTCTTTTTTATTTCTTCTTCAGCCTTTTTTCTTTCTGTTATATCCCTAAATATTCCCCTTGTTTCTAAGAAGTTCTTATTTTGTATTCTGGCATTTATATTACCTTCCACAAATACTTCCTTGCCTTGTTTAGAAATAAAAACAGTTTCGACACGCTCAATGGGATTTCCCCCTTTCAGTTCGTTAAAAATGGCTAAGCAATGGGGGATTTGATCTTTTCTTAAGATTTGCGTAAAATTCATATTATTAGCTTCCTCTCTTGTATATCCAAGTGTTTCTGACCATTTTTTATTTACATAAACAAAATTTCCTTTTTTATTTACACTTTGGATTAGGTCATTGGCATTATTAAACAAATCCCTAAGCTGCATCTCAGATTCCCTTATCTTTTCCTCTGCCTTTTTTTGTTCTGTTACATCCCTAAAGAATCCCAGCAATAGATGCCGTTCATCTATTTGTACCGGTTTAGAGTTAACATCGCAATAGATTATATGTTTGTCCTTCCTTAAAATAGGAATATCTTTTGCCAGGGTTATTGTCCCTTTAAGCTGTTTTTGGAATTCGCCTAGCACATAAGGCAGATCTTTTTTAGGGTGAATAGAGCTAACGTCCAATCTGAGCAACTCGTTTAGTGGGTAACCTGTTATTTCGCACATTCGTGAGTTAGCAAATAGGAATTTTTTTGTTTTTGAATTTGCAGCTAAAATTCCATCGCTTGCCTGCTCAAAGATTGTCCTAAATTGCGCTTCAGAGCCTGCTATTCCTTGTTCTGCATTTTTTTGTTCTGTTACACCATCTCTAGAATTCAATGTCCACCCAAACCGCGTTAATTCATGTGTTTTCATTCTCAGTTTTTCCTATTGCTCCTTCTTATATTTTTCAATCTCATTAAAGGTTCTTTTTGAGGTATCGTCCCCTAAATTGTCTATTACTTCATTGAATAACTGAACTGGGTTATTTTTTATCAGGCTGTTGTGGGAAAAGGTGTACAAATCCTGTGTTTCTATATAGTTATGAAGTTCTTGTTTTACCCTAGGCGAATGAAAAAAATTATCTAAAGAAGTCATGTCCTGAAAACCATAAAAGATTATATGGGTAGAGCTTCCTGCAGGTATCCGGTAAACATTGATTATATGGGGATTTTTCAATAATTTTTGCTCAATTTCCAGCTCCCCTTTAGCCAGTCCTTCTCTGGTAAGTTTCGCAACTGCCATAGCAAATGTTTGTATTCCCAATTTAGAGTAATTAAGATTCAGGGAATAAGACTCGATTATCGACATTTCCAATTTTTTTCTGATTTTTCCCACTGCCTGACTAGATATATTCAGTTTTGCAGCTATCTCGCTATCAGCTATTCTAGAATTGTTTAGGAGTAATTTTAAGGTTTTTTTTTCATTTTTATTTAGTTTCATATCCAAATATTGCCCTCTCTTTGTTTAATTTACGAATTCATTTTTGCTAATTATAGATTTAACCTTTCATAATGAAATTTTTTAGTATACCTTAATTTAAATATGAAACCATTATACGCTAATACCATTATAAATCATTTCATACTTTGTCAATAGCCCTTATCTATTTATCAGTTTGATTATCTTCTCCTGATTGCAGCAATAGTTATTAAAGCCATATGAGAATGCATGGGGGCAATTACAGGGATTTTTTAATTCAGCTATAACAGATTTCTGTGAGAATTTTTTACCAAATACACTAAGACCATCTTTTAAAATAATAAGTTCGGATTCAGGAAGAATCCTTTTTAGTTTGCATCTACAATTTGCCGTCATCTTTAAAAGCTCGGTTTGTCCTTTGATTTTACTATACAACAATAATCCAAGATGGGCTATATAAAGCATACGGCAGAATCGGGATAAAAAAACTGGATTTGGGATAATAATTTGGTTTTAATATCCCGCATTTAGAAATAAATTACAGATTGATGATTTCTTCCGTATACAAAGATAGTAATTCCTTGATTTCCATTTTAAACCAGGGGGTATATTTCTCTGGGTTCCTCTCTACATCTTTTCTTAATTCCCCTATGTCCACCCATTTAAAGTCTTGTATCTCCGCTGGATTTAAGATTACTCCATCATCCGACTTGCCTATCAGGACAGCGCAGATTTCATTTTCAGATCCTATGTTTTTGTAGCTGGCAGTGTATCTAAATTTATAGAGATATTTTAGCTCGCAAAAAATTCCCAGCTCTTCTGCAATCCTCCTTTGGGCTGCTTTTTTAAGTTCCTCTCTTGGTCTTGGGTGGCTGCAGCAGCTATTGCTCCAATGCAATGGCCATAATCTCTTAAATTTACTTCTTTGCTGGATTAATAATTGCCCCTTATTGTTAAATATGAACACAGAGAAAGCAGAATGAGGAATGCCTTCATTATCATGGCATTTTTCCTTTTCTTCATAGCCAACTATATTATCGTTTTTATCTATAACAATCAGCTTATTTTTCATACTATTTGGATACAGTTCATTAAGGACAGTACTCTTCATTACAGCACCATGTTTACTGAATGAGACAATGAAGATATAAAGGTTATCCAAAAAAAATACTGATTTTTAGGTATTTGGGATAATATTCTTGATATAATTATCCCAAAAATGGGATAATGAATAAATAGCCCCTTGTTCTACCTAAAATAAAAAGGGGTGGTAGATTTGGGTGAATTGGCAAATTTAATCAAGGCAACAAGAATTTACAGGACCGTGCCAACGCTAATGGTGATGACGGTAAGCGTTGCTTTTGCAAATCATGCAACAAATCAGCTAATTTATCTCGCCCTTGTTTGCATCCTGATTTATGCAGCAGCCAGCCTCCATAATGCTATAAAGGACAAAGATTATTACCTTCCTAATTATACAAGCCTTGTAATCTTGGCGTTATTGATAATTGCCCTTGTAATCTCTCTGAACAGCGTGGCTTCTTTTATTACGGGAATAATCTGGATTTTATTGGGCCTATTCTATAATACCACTGGAAGGCACCTACTTTTGGGGGACGCAACCATATTATCAATTACCCACTATGCCTTGCCTTCTTTTAGCTCTTCATTGATTGTGGGTATGGATATGAATTTTGCATCCATCCTTGCAGGATTCATGTTCATTAGTTTTTGGTTCATAATGCATTCTAAAAATCTTAAAGATACCAGAGAAGATGCACATAGAGGTTACAGGACATTAACAACCCAAATCCATAATGGTAAGGGATTGACTTTGGTATTATTTTGGCTTTCAATTATCCCAATGGCATTAGCTTATTTCTTATTTAACCTAAATAAGATATACGTTTTGGTATGGGTTCTCATATTAATTTTAGATATTCTTGTTTCATACCAAATATTGAAAGGTAGGGCAGAATTTGCATTAAAGTTGACAAGGGTAATAATCCTCTTTTTCTTAGTGGGATTGATTGTGGGCAAGGCTCCAGATTTAAGGATTGTGTTAGGTGCTTCAGGCTTATGTTCTTTTTATTGCCTGTCCTTAATTAAAGATGTTATAGATCTAGTAAAAATAAAGGGGGGTGCACCTGCATGAAGATTGTGCTAATTACAGGTACTTCAAACTTAAATTTACAGGATGCAAATGTATTTGTCAAAGGGCTTCCTCCGTATTTAGATTTGCTGTCAGATGGAAGGAAGGCAAATTTATCTCCGCCAATACCTCAGTTAGGGGTGGTAGCCCTTGCAAGCTTTTTGTCAGAGCATGGCTTTTATGTTGATGTTTTTGATTTTAGTGTAAATTATGAAAAGATGGACAAGTTGAAAGGATATGATCTGATTGGAATCAGCAGCACATCCTTAAATTATGATGATATGGTTAAATTATGCGAGTTATCTAAATCCTCAAATTCAATGGTAATAGCTGGGGGCCAAAGGGCTGCATTCCATAAAACAGAGTTGGTTAGAAAAAGAATGGTAGACGGGGTTGTAGTTGGGGAAGGGGAGCTTGCCATGCTTAAAATCTGCATGAGATTGCAGAAGGGTGAGGATATTTCAGGAGTGCCAGGTCTTTATACAACCAAGAGTTATGCAAAAGATGAGCACATAGAAAATCTGGATAGCCTTCCCTTACCCAAATGGGATTTCCTTGATTTGGGTTCTTACATACCTACACTGCCTATTCAATCCATGAGAGGGTGCCCTTATTCATGCGCTTATTGCATGGAAACAAGGTTTTGGGATAAGCCAGTAAGATTAAGGCAAGAAAAACATGTTGTGAAGGAGATAAAAAATAATGTTGACAGCTATGGGATAAAAACATTCAGGTTTGTTGATTCCTGCTTTACTGCTTTTCCTGAAAGAACAAAAAGAATTTGTGATATAATCAGGGAGGAAGCTCTTGGCATACAATGGACATGTTACGCAAGAGCAGATACTTTATCAGCAGAGCTTGTGCAATCGATGTCAGATGCCGGCTGCATAGGTGTAGATATAGGGGCAGAATCAGGTTCAGATGTTATTTTGCAGAAAATGTTCAAGAATTCTTCTTCCAGGAAAATAAGGGATGCAATAAGGATATGTAAGAATGCCGGTATGCTGGTGCATACTAATTTCATAATCGGTTTTCCAGGTGAAACCAAAGAGACCATTGCTGACACTGTTTCCTTAATTAAGGAATCAAGGCCAACCACTTACTGCTTTAATCCATTGTTTGTATATCCAGGGACAAAATTATATGAAGATAAGGAGAAGTACGGGCTGACCGGAAAATTCGAGAGATGGAAGCATAAAACAATGAGCTGCAGGGAAGTGGAAAGGACAATCCATTCATTGTTTAAACATGAATTGGCAAGCTTGGATGATTCACATTATTTTTTTGGGGGGGAGCATGCTGCAAACGTTTTATGCGCCCTTGGCTATGATAAAGAAGAGATTAAGGAGATTTACCGATCCTTTAATGAGTTATGCTTTCACAATAAGAAATGGGTTATAAAGCAGCTCTTGTTATCAAAGATTGGTTTTCGCAGGTTTAAATCCTTTTTTAAGGGGGTAAGGGACCTGAGGGCATATGCATGATGAAAAGCAAGATAAAAAGCAATGTAGATTATCATGAAATAAGGGATGGGGCTTTAATACAGCATATTAACTGCGCTAAATACGATTCCGATGGGGCATGGAGAACCCTTGAAGAATTGTTTTCTATGGATCTTGATTTTATTGATATGTTGTTTCTAAAGCTGACCGGCAGGAGGCCAGTACAAACCGAGAGAAAATTATTCCTAAAAACATTGATGATATTAAGCTTTGGGACCGGATGCCATCCCCCTTCTGTAATGGTTCCTAAGCTTATTGCGAGCACAACTAAGAATAAGGAATTCGCCATTATAAATGGGCTGATCGGTGGTTTAGCTACAGTTGGAACAGATCACCTTGGTGCTGTTACTGGGATAATGAAGACATTAAAATGCATTAAAGAGGAAATTAATGATAATATGCTAAAAAAAGGGGTAGAAGAATACGTTGAAGTTGAATTATCCAATGGGAACAAAATAATGGGTTTTGGTCATCCTGTTTACAAGGCTGATCCAAGGCCTGCGATGGTATTAAAAGAGATAAGGAGCATGTGCAGGAGCAATACTTATGTTAAGGTATATGAGCAATTAAGAAAAACATTATATGAGAAGAAGAAAATACAACCTAATATTGATGCAATACTTGCCTTGTCATATCTTGTTCTGGGCTTTGAGCCAGAGCATGGGATTTACCTTTCCTTTTTATCCAGGTCATTAAGCATGGTCTGTCACATCCTTGAAGAGTTTCCCAAAAAACCGTTTTCTTTCTTAAATGAAATGGTTTCTATCGAGGATTTTTATAGCAAATTGTCTGATTCTGAAAGGTTAAGCATAGAGATAAATGAGAAGGTAAAGAAGATGCAGGAGGAAGAGTTAAAGAAAAAAATATTGGAAATAGAGGTTTAAAATGGAAAGCTATGATGTTATTATTATCGGAGGGGGGATTGCTGGAACTGGGTTGGCTTATAATTTGAGTCAGGAATGTCCTCATAAAAGTGTTTTATTAATTGAAAAAGACGAGATTGGAGGTAATGCTGGTTATGGTTACAGGATAATTTTTAAAGATACTATTGATAGATATAAATTACCATTTTCTCATAAGTATAAATATTTTAATGTGGGTGCTTATGACAAAATATATTTTAAGGTTTTCCATAATGTTTATTTTGTGGACTATAAACAAATTTGTAATAATTTGTTTCGTAGGGGCAATCCAGATTTAACAAATGACGAAGCTATATCTGTAGACAATAATATACTAAAAGGAAGGAAACAGGATTATAAATTTCAATATTTAATTGATTGTTCAGGAAATAATTCTTTTTTAGCGGCAAGGAACAATAGACCTTATCCTTATATCAACTGGATAAATAAATCTAGAATAATAACAAATGACAATAATCTTAATGATAAATCTTTCTATTATATGTTCTCTGATACCGGTTATTTTGAGGAGATTTATCCTCTAAAAGATAGAGTTATTCACGCTGACTGGCTATATACACGTAAACCTGAGTTTAATAAAATTAGGCCGCATATCGGGACATTATCTAAAAAACTTAAGATACATGGTAAGATCATCAAAGAATTTCAGAGCGTAGTTCCGGTTGCACCAGTATTGCCACTCACAAAAGGAAATTATGCTTTTCTTGGAGACAGTTTTGGAAATGCTGATCCTGCGGTTGGCATGGGTATAAAACTAATATTGGAATCTTCCAAAATCCTTACTAATGCTATTAAACAAGAAGATCTTACTTACTATAACATAGAATGGAAAAAAATTTTCCTAAATAGGTATATCAAATGGATAGCATCCAAATTAGATAGGTATCATTGTCCCCCTATTATACAAAAAATTAAAAATTACCCCTCATTGACTAAAGTTGTAGAAATCATGGGTAGGAAGCCAGATACATTCTTAAATATGTTAAAAAATGAAGATGGAATTGAAGTTTCCAACGAACTCAAAAGATTACTTCCTAAGATTCAGATTGTCACAAAAGCGTATTATTACTTATTGTTGAATCTAAAATATTATTTTATGGAGCTACGTTACTTATAAACTATTTGTAATTGCGGGATATCTTTTTTTAATAATATTTCAAAGTTTTTAAACTCTTTTTTAAATATATAATTTAGAAATCCATTTATAAAAAATACTTGGTATAAAAAACCATACTCTGTAATTGGTGGGTAAAGAAGATCAAGAATAATTTTCTTATTTACTTTTTCAACATTCGGAATGCCCCACCCAAAGGAGGACAATACTGTTTTAAGGTATCCTATTTTATTTATGGTTTTTTTATCTAGTAAATCTGAAGCCAATTTTTCAGCTCCATCGATTACCCCCTTCTTCAGTACAGACTCTTTATCAATTTTTAAATAATGGTTTACGATTAGGCCCAAGAAGTCGGCTGTTGTAGGAGATATTACTTTATTTTCGAAATAGAACCTACCAGAATCATCCAATCGCACTATTTTAAATTTCAGAAGATTTCCAAATGAATCCGTGTTTCCTGTTCTATCAATCTGATTTGGAAAATTCAATTTGTCATAAATCTTAGAGGGTTTTAATTCATCAAAATCAGGTCGGTACCTAAAAGGAATATCTTTATCGGCAATGATTTTGCAGAAATTGGGGCAGTTCTTGCAAGCTAATTTACCTTCAATATTTTCTCCAATCAAAAAACTAAAAATACCGCTTATAATTCCTGCGAATACCTCTCCATCCTGAGTATTTCTACAAATGATATTATTTTTCCCATAAAAAACTATGGATTTGTTCTTAGGGATATACTCAAAGTTTCCCAAAGCTGTAAAACCTGCACTTTTTAATCTATTGGAAATAGTATCTAAAACCGAAGGTAATAAAAAAGATGGAATTTTTCTTATCTTTGATAAGAGCATAAACTCTGTACCTACATCTTTGCCTATTCTATACCATAATTCCGAGCACTGTTTTTTCCCCATGGTTTTAATTGTTTCTTGTTGGAGGGAGATCATAGGATCTTCAAAATACCAGATAATCCTTTTCTTAACACTTGGACTTCCAAACTTTCGATCAGCAATAGTATAAATAATCCCTGGTTTGTCTATGGTCACAACTTTTGGGAAGAATAATTTGTTTAACGTATAGTTAATTATTTTATTGACTGACATATAATTCGTTTATTGGTATAACTAATACTTAAAGTTAATTATTCCAGTAGAATGGTTTAAATGGGTTAGTTAGCTTTATTCTAAAAAAGTCAGAATATATCTGGAAAGGATTAAATTTATCCTATTTTCTAAGAGAAAAGCGAAAAATTTATACGGGAGTCTTGACTCATGAATTTTAAAGGAAATTTTAATGAATAAAAAGATAAATGTTGCTTTAATAATAATTTTTAGTCTAATTCCAAACGTTCTTGGTAACAAGTTAACCCTGAATAGTGAAGGATTAGGGAATCATACCTTGTTATTTGTTAATGATAGGACGTATTCAGAATATTTGACAACAACTGATGATAATGGAAATTTCTTTTTAAATGAAAAATTATTTATGGATAATATCTCAAAAAATGATCTGATAACAGTCTATATTGGAAAAAAGTTGATAATATCTGGTATAGCGGGAACTTGCGGTGTAATTGAAAACGCGTCTGTTATTGGTTACTTTAAGGCCATTAAAAACATAGCTAAGTTGAACATTAATGTGTTTTCTCCTAATCAACCGTTCTATTCAGACGTTTTTAATGGAGAGTGTGGAGATGAAACTAAGCTAGATTTTTGTTCTGTTGCAATAGCTAAGGATAAAATAGGATTAGTCTATTATGATGAAAAATTGTTTAATGAAACAGTAAAACATTATAAGTTCAAATCTATAGATCTTCATGATTTGCTAGACGAGGAAGGAAAAGCATTTTTTATTATGTCCCAATTTGCATCGGACGGATATAATCCAATATTACAATTATCTCAGTGGAGAGGACAACTAATAAATATTACAAATCCACACGATATACTGGCAAATGCTACAATTAGAACGCCAGAATCAGATTGTATCTTTAAAAATGGAAAAAATGAAATCATTGAAACCTTTAATCCTAACGAGACAAAGTTAGTTGAAGTAATTTCAGAGAGGTCAACAGAATGCCATATCAATATTGAATGGAACCTTATTAAAACTGGTGATATTGACATTAATATCTCCGAAAAGTTAGTTATAGATTTAAGTATTTTTGGAGGTTTAGGTTTTTCCTTTTACTGGTTTTTTCTAAAAAGAAAGAAAAAATAACCACTAAAATGCACCTCTAAATTAATTAAACCATCCCCCATCCCTTATTCTGACACACCTCTAATTAGTTAGTTCTGCAATCCCGGAGAAACTTTGAATTTGATATTGCAAAATAAATAATAATAAAGATATCAAATCAACTCTTTCAAATAATTAAATAAGACCGTAAAGAGGTATAATAATCCATAAACAAAGGAGAAAATTCCAACCACTATGAATATGCTTAAGAATATGTATGAAATTATCTGCATATTTATACCTTCCCATTTTATATACATAGAGGAGTACATAAATAAGAAACTAATTGCAGAGAATAAAAAAGCAAGACTTAACTTGAACAATTCTTTTACAATTTTGGGTTTATCTTTTTTCCTTTCAAATATTCCACCTATTAACGTAAATCCAAATAAGGTTAAAGAAATTTGAGCATAATTGATGAAGTAGGAATAGTTCTGAGCATTTACATCTTTTATCATATTAAGTATAAGACCAGTAGCCCAGATTATAGCTATCGATGGAATTATTATGCTTAATACAGTGTTAGTGCCGTCAATAATCTTAAATTTAGTTTCTTTTTTCATCTTTTATTTATTAAAAATCCCAAATAATCTCTTCAACATCCTTATCCATTTAGGCTGGCTTATGTATTTTTTGTAGTTTTCTTTAAATTCTGTAGTTGAATATGTATCACCATACTTTTCTTTTCCAGTGTAAACAAATTCTTTTTCTCCGCCTGTATGGACTTTGGCTTCCATAATATTAACAAAAGAACCAAACTATTTAAAGATTTGCCAACCAATCTTTACAAATGAAAATTTTATAAACCATATTATAACATTAATAAAATTGGAATAATAGATTTTGAACTGGTTTCTTTTATGATCTCTTTTATTTTATCATAACGATCCATGTTAAGGTAGTATTTCCAGCCGTGTTCCTTCTTTTTTTTACATATTATCTTTTGTTTAACCAGGGCTTCTAATATTACCTTTATCTTGTCTTTAGTGATATTCTTCCTTGAAAAATCTCTATCACTCAAACCCTTTGTCAAATTGTCAAGATACATTGATCCTTTACCAAAACAACCAGTTGAGAACAGAGTCCGACATATAATTCTGCTGACTATTATATATTCACTTCTTTTTATTTTTGTCATCTTTATTTATATGATTTCACTAAGTCATATAGCTTTCTTTATAAATTTTACGGTATTTTTTAAGCCTTATAAAGCTATGATTATATACTTATATGGCTAAAAAACGAAACATTTATATATATGTAAGGGTGTAAGAGATTAAGATAAATTAATGGTATCACAGTTAATAAAAAAATAGTTTTTTAATTAAAACTAGTGAGGTGTACACTATGAAATCAATTTTTTTAAAAAAACAAGGAGAAAGCCCAAAGAACAAAATATTGGATTTTTTAATTACACACTCTGACTTAGATTATTCCTTGAAGGAAATATCACGATATTCTGGGGCAGGATATTCTACTGTCAAAATCCTGGTAAAAAAACTTGCAGGGGATAAATGGATAAATGCTGCAAGAAAAATTTCGAAAGTCATTTTATATAAACTTAATACTGATAATCCTGAAGTTAAGAAATTTATAGAATTCTATTGGGAGGTAATTGAACAAGAAATTGGAGTTAAGGGAAATCCCGGAAAACAAAATCAGGTGGATTGTTCAGTTGGCGCTATAGCAGTTTCTGCTAAAAGCATATAAAATTATTGTAACCAAAATCCTACCAGAAAACTATTCCTTCTCTTCCCTTACAACAATCCCTTTCTTGTTAATCTCGTAAGCCTTGCTTTCCTTGTACTGGTCAGTCCATCTCATCTTTGGGATAAAGACCCTTCTTTCAATGGTTCCAAGCTCCAGGAAATCCAGGTTGATAATCCCATCAACGAGATATGGGATATTATAAAAGAAGCCATGCCTTGAACCCTGCTGCATTTCCAATATCAGTATAGTGGTTAACTCCTTTTTCCTTAATGCTGAGAATGACTGGTTAATCATCCTCCTGACATTAACCTCATGCGACAGGTTCAGGCTTTCAGGATTGAAGGATGCTGCGAAGAAAATATTAAAGGAATCTATTACAAGACGCTTTATATCCTTATCTTCATTAATTTTTTGAAATAATTCTGAAAAAAGCTTTTCATATTCAGGATAGGTCAGGCATTTTATGATTATCTTGCCTTGTTTTTCAAGCTTGAAGAATTCCTCTGCAAAGCTGAACTGGGAGATCATCCTGTCTATGTTGTTCCTTGGCTCTTCTAAACAGATGTAAACACATTTTTGGCCTTTTTTAGCCCCAGTTAAAAGAAAGTGGAGGTTAAATATTGATTTTCCCACCCCAGGAGGGCCAGACATACCTATTATTGAGCCAGAAGGGATACCCCCCTCTATCATGCTGTCAATCCCTTTTATACCTATTTTTTCCCTTTCCATTTAGCACCTACAGTTTAAATTTATCAACAACATATATAAAAATAGTCTTGGAGTCTGTTTCCATCTTCTGGCATTTAACCTTTGTATTGAACTGAAGATCCTTCCTAAGCTCTTTTGGAATAAGAAAGTACTTTGTAGCTTCATTAGACCCTCTTAATGAAAGGTTTGACTTAATATTTGGGACATCCTCTGAAAACATGTGGATATTTTTAATATAGCCCTTAAGCTGCAGGGCCTCTTCATAGTCAACCAACACCTCAAAAATGATTTTTCCATCACTAGTTGTTTTAGAGTTTAAAATATTCCCCATTATCCCCTCTTTTTTACCTCCTACCTTTATAGCCACTATTTAAACATTATATAACACTATAGGATAATAACAATAGATTATATTAACTTTACGCTTATTTTGGGATAAAAAATCCAAAAAATTATCCCATTTCAATAGTAAGAAAAGATTAAAAAGAAACTTTAATAGTTCGACTTTATGGGAACCATATTAGGCTCAAAAATACTTCCAGATAATAAGATTAAGGTCAAAATTTCCCTTGATGAAAAGGAAGCCCTATCATTACAGGGTTGTATAAAGAATATCCATGTTGCTTCATCTGATTTATGCAGTACAGAAAGTAAGGTAATTGAAAAAGGAAAAAACGGGGTTACTAAATACTTTTTGGTGCCTTTAAGCCTTAGGGCAAGAAGAAAAAGGCATATATTTGAGATAAAGTGCCAAAGGATAGAATCAGAAAATAAAATACTTTTCGCGTATATATTAAATCATGAGGCTAGGGTATTGTCTCAATTATAAACTATTTCTTTATCATTAATTTTGCCACGTCAATCATTCTGTAGCCCTATTTATTGTCATACCATCCACCGACGACAATTATCTCATTGTCTATGAATCCTGTAAGCTGGCTGTCAAATATGCATGACATAAAGAAAAAATTTCTTATTGAAATGTTTTCAAAAGAAGAATATTTTGAGCGAGAGAAGGAAAAGGCTGGAAGGTTATTTGGGCGATGCAACTATTGCCCAGCTTAGGGCATTAGCTAGGAAAACCCCTGAAACTGATGATGATAAACTTGTTGCAAGGCTGGAAGAAATTGAAGGAAATCTTTCTGAAGCCCAAGAGAAGGCTGCATTAACAAAAAAACAGGCAAATTGTGCCTTATCAAGATATAATGATTTAAAGGGATTGATAGCTGACTTTAACGCAAAAGACTATGATTCAGATAGAAGTTATTTTAAGGATGATTTCAATATTGCCCCTAAGCTTTCAATATTTTTGCAGGGCAAGCTACCATCTGAAAAGTTGTGGGATTTCATTAAAGAGAATCATCACTTCAGACCAAGAGAAACATATTCTTCTTATGCAGGGAGTAGCTATGAGAGTCATAATTGGAGTCAACCTTCACACTCGGATGAAAACATTTTTGGAGGCTTTGGCGGAGGACATACAGACACTGGTGGTGGAGGCTTTGGCGGAGGTTATACAAGCATTGGTGGTGGAGGCTTTGGCGGAGGTAATGTCTCTATAGGTAAGGGTGGATTCTAATCTTATTTTTTATCCAAACAGAATACATATTGTAACCATAAACCCTATTTTTTAATTCTTGCAGAAAATAAATTTAACATCTAATACATCACTGCCTAACCTCGCTCACATGCTCTGTTTTGCTAATCCTTATTACATTATCCACAAAACTCTCAATCTTGTTTTCATGGGAAACAATTATTATCTGTCTTATGTTTAACTGCTCCAAAACATCCCTTACCTTGTCCAATTGTTCTGTGCTAAAACCGTCTGTTGGCTCATCCAGTATCAGGATATCCTTAGTCTTAATATTGCTTACGATATCATTAATGACTTTGTTTAGCGCAAGCCTATAGGCCAAGGCAACAGATGTTCTCTCACCACCAGAAAGATTTACGATATCTGTTTCATATCCATTCTGCTCTATTATTGGGGTGAATTCATCATCCAGCCTTACGCTTAAAGTTTCATCCTCCATCAGCATATTAAACCATTTTTGGAAGAGATCATTAAACTCCCTGTAGACCTGGAGCATTACATGTTTTTCAATAGTGCTCATAAGCTTTACAAAGTGCCCCTCTATCCAGTCCTGGTATTGAACAATCTTACCCAACCTTTTTTTAATTTCCAGTTTCTTGTTGATTTCCTCTTCAAGTGTTTTAATCAGGGCATTGATACCTTCCTTCTTGACCTCTAATTCCCTCACATTTATCTCCAGCTCTTTTTCCCTTTTTAAGATTGAATCAAACTCAAGTTTTGTTTTTTTATATTCCTTTTCAATGTCTTTCAATAGCTCAATTTTTCCATTGAGTTCAATCTTCAACAAATTTATCTTGCCAACCTCTTTTTTTATTTTTTCCTGTTCCTTTTCAAAGAATGCCCTTTTGTCTTCCTTTTCCTTTAAGGATTCCTTTCTTACAAAAATGGCCTTGATCTCTGCCTGTTTTTTTCTCAATTCTTCTATATCCTTATCCAACTCCTTCAATCTCTTCTTGTTCTCCTCTTCCTGCTCCTTATGGGATTTGATGTGCTCTTTCAATTCAGAAATAGTAGTCTCTTCCCTGCTGTTTATTGCGCTTTTATGCTCTTGTGTTACATCCTGCAGGCATACAGGGCATTTATCAATCTTAGAGATCTTTTCTTTTGTATCATTTGAATGTCTCACCCTTGTATCAAACTCTGACAGCTTTCTATTAATTTCAATTATGGTTTTTTGAAAGAATTCGCGCTGGGTTTCCTTGTCTTTAAGTAATATTAGAAATTCTTCAAGGTTTTTTATTTCATCAGTTTCCAACTCTTTTTTTATTGAATCTGTTTCCTTTGCCAATCTTTCGATTTCATACTTAATCTCTTTTATTTTCTCGAGATAATTTTTCAGCTTTAACTCCTCTAATTCAAATTCCTTACTTAATTTATTAAATTCGCTGATCTGTTTTTCTTTTTTGTCAATGAGATCCTTTTTGTCTTTAACATCCTTTTTAATTAATTCAATCTTTGGCATGATATCTCTTAATTTTATTTCGATATTTCTTAGTTCATCCTCTCTTTCTGCCCTTAATTTCTTTTTACTCTCTAAATCCTCGGTCTGACCCTCATAATTTTTCCTTTTCTCTTTTAACTCTCTAATATAGATTTGGGAATTTTCCCTTATCCTCTTATATCTGTCTATATTAAAGACCTTTCTTAGCGTGTCGAGCCTTTCATCTTTATCCTCTAAGAGAATCTGTCGCATGGCTTCCTGAGGGGTATAAACAGTATATCTATAAATCAAGTCCTTGCTTTTTGTTATTAAGTCATTTGGATAACCCAGCAAATTAAGAACGTCTGTTCTTAGCTCTATATGGGTGCCTTCTTTTTTTATTCCGTTGGTTATAATATAACCAGCTTCCTGCTTAATGTCGTCCTTGCCCCTTTTTAAAACCCTTTTAATGATGATATCCTTACCATCAACATCAAATTTCAGCTCCACGCTTCCCTGTTTTTTTCCATGCCTTAATAAAGCAGCTCCAGAAAGGTCGCTTCTCTTAACTCCAAACAATGCAAACTCAATAGCCAAGAGTATTGTTGATTTGCCAGAGCCAATATCTCCTGACAACAAAACAGAACCAGTAGGAAACTCAATAGCCTGGTTAAGATAGCTCCTTATATTTTCTAATTTAACAGATTTAAGTATCATTCCCCTCGAAAAGAAACAAGTTATTTAACTATAAATAAGTTTTGAAATTATTCGTTTAAGCAGCTGTGCCTTTCATACCCTGCCTTCTTTGCCTCTTTTTCATCATCAAACCACACAGCGTTTTTTTCTTTTATGTTCTTTGCCCAGTCGCATTTAGGCGTATGGTAAGTTTTGCCCATCTTCGAGGCAATATACTTTCCAGGTTTAAATTCAGTGGAAACAGATGGTTCCTCTTCGGGAAGCTCTTCATTTTTTTTCTTTTTACCTGAGTTGACGAGTGCAATTACAAATGCAATTGCCGCCATAAACAATGTTATTAAGAAATTGATCCCAATTTCTGAAGTCCTTACATATATCAGCAATAAATCCAAAAGCATTAAAAACAAGAGAACTGCCAGCATACCCCAGCCAAACTTCACATCGTTAAAAATCAATATTAAGGATATTACCATAGTTAGAATTAAAAGGCACAACAAAATAAATTCTCCGATAAAAAATATCCCCCCCAAATCAAATACTACCAGAATAAATCCAAGCACTATGATTAAGGACATAATATCCATTATCAAGAAACTATTATTTGCCCCCCGCATAATACTTATGAAAAACTAACTGATATATAAATATTTCTATTCTAGAGTAGTAATAATCAATCTCACTAAACGATTTTATATTTTTATTATAACTCCGTGCTAAGAATACCCATGCCTTTAGGCTTGGGATGAATTGGCATAATACCACAACCCACTGGACATTTAGTACTGGGGTTTATATATTCCAATTTCTATAAAATTGTTAATATGAGCTTGCTGATGTATAAATATCGTCTGTATCCTTCTCGAAAACAGAAGGAAAGATTGATTGATTCTCTTAAAGTTTGTAAAACAATTTATAATGAACTTCTTGCTATTAGCATAGATGGCTACAAATTTGGTAAAGTATCTCTTAGCGGATTTGATTTTAACAAATACCTCACTGGCAAATATCCAAAAGTTCATTCCCAATCCAAGCAGAACGTATCCGACAGAGTCCATAAAGCATTTGCCAACTTCTTTCGCAGAGTTAAAGATCCTAAAGTGCACAAGAAAGGATTCCCTAGATTTAAGTCCAGAGTCAACAGCATTACATTCCCTCAGTCTGGTTTCAAGTTCATCAGCAATAAGGTTTCCTGTTCCAAGATAGGTAATATTCCAGTCATCCTTCATAGAGTCCCTAAAGGCAAGATTAAGACTCTTACTATCAAAGAGAACAAAATTGGACAATGGTTTGCTATCTTTGCCTGTGAACTGCCTGATGCTGCGGTTAAACATCCTTCTACCGATAAAGTGGGAATTGATGTCGGGCTTGAAAACTTTGCTACTTTGTCCAATGGTGAAATTGTAGCTAACCCTCGCTATCTTTTAAAAACTGAAAAGCGATTGAAGCTCTTGCAGAGAGGGTTGAGCAGAAAGGTCAAAGGCAGTGCCAATAGGAGAAAAGCTAAATTCAGACTAGCTAAACAGCATCTTAGGGTAGCTAACCAAAGGAGTGACTTTTTGCATAAATTGAGCAGAAAGCTTGCTTCCAGATATAGTATAATAGCAGTTGAAGACCTGAATGTTAAGAGTATGCTTCAAACCCATTGGCTGGCTAAAAGTATTACTGATGCTTCTTGGAATTCATTCATTAATATGCTGTCCTACAAAGAGGTCGCACTCGGTGGACAATGCCTGAAGAACCCAAGAACAAGAGGAAGTACTCATAGATGCAGTAGGTGTGGGCAGTGGGTTAATATGCCTTTGTCTGAGAGAAAGTTCTCTTGCCCTAAGTGTTTTGACCAAGGGTTTTTTAACTTATGTTGCGGGAAGTCCCCTTCCGCAAGGCGGGGGATGAAAGCAACGGATACCGAAGGTATCCTATTCCCGAAGGGAATCAGAATCAAAACAGTTATATGGTAGTTGTGTATCAATTGTGTATATATGGAACAAAGAACTAATATTCAAATAGAGCATAAGACTCTTGTTAAGCTAAAAAAGCTTAGAATAACTAAACGAGAAACTTATGATGAAATAATAAATAGGCTGATGAACAATGCTAACCCATAAATTTAGGTTATACCCAAGCAAAACAATAGAACAAAAATTATTAGAAACTCTTGAGATATGCAGGCAGGGATATAATACATTTCTTGGAGAGATGAATAATCAAACTGAAATAGACAAATCACAGATACAGGGCATAATCCCTGATATGAAGATTTGCGATGATAAGTTCAGCAAAGTTCATTCTAAAACATTGCAGTACGAGTGCTACAAACTATTCTCAAACTTACGTGGATTGGCGCAAAGAAGGAAGACTGGCAAAGTTGGCCAGCTAAGGTTCAAAGGCAAAGGCGTCTTCAAGACATTCACATATAACCAGTCAGGATTCAGGATGATAAACAATAGCAAAAGATGCCAGACATTATGGCTATCAAAGGTGGGCAACATCCCTATCAGATGCCATAGACCAGTAAATGGCAACATCAAGCAGATCACAATCAAGCATTTTCCTTCTGGTAAATGGTTTGCCTTTGTCAGAGAAGACGGCAACAGGCAGAATCAATACCCCATGACTAACAAAATAGTTGGCATAGACTTAGGGCTGATAGACATAGCCTATGATAGCGACGGGAATAAAGTAACCAACCCCAAACATCTGAAAGAGAAAGATAAGCGATTGAAGCATCTGCAAAGGATGATGTCAAAAAAGCAGAAAAGAAGTAGCAATAGGAATAGGTTTAGAATACAGTTAGCAAGACAGTATGAAAAGTTAGTAAACACAAGAGATGATTTCCTGCATAAGCTGTCAAATTATTATGTTCAGAATTATGATGTTATCGCTATGGAGGATTTGAAGATAGCAAACATGGCTAAAGGATACTATTCAAAAAGCATATTAGACGCTTGCTGGGGAAGGTTCGGGCAGTTTATATCCTACAAAGCTGAAAACGCTGGTAGGATAAGGATGCTCGTTGATTGCAGAGGAACAAGCCAAAGGTGTAGCCAATGTGGAAAGTTAGTACCTAAAGAGATAGGAGAAAGGGAGCATAGATGCAATAACTGCGGTTTCATTGCGCCAAGAGACTACAATTCTGCATTGGAGATAAAAAGATTATGCTTAGAGAGAATAAGGCAGGAACTGCCTGAATACAAGCATTTGGAGATGGAAGCTCTACCAATAAGGCAACTTCTATCAGTGAAGAATGAAGCCCCTTGCGAAAGCTAGGGGTAGTTCACAGTTTAAAAAGGTTATATTTTGGAGGCTCTGTCTTAAGTTCCATTAATTACACCTCAAACACATATTATGTGTAAAGCATTTTGCATATTGGTGTCTAGCTTGTTGCCAGACGGTGCGACCTCTTAATGTATCTCCCATGCCGCGCTTAAG
>Ga0315282_10001848_pt1 | contig 39592 bp, 41 predicted proteins | sample YL17G07_20_MG_FD_203693 | JGI IMG/M metagenome (GOLD analysis project Ga0315282, IMG submission 203693) | Sediment microbial communities from Yellowstone Lake, YNP, Wyoming, USA - YL17G07_20 | ecosystem: Environmental > Aquatic > Freshwater > Lake > Sediment | place: USA: Wyoming | collected...
TAATCAGTTGTAATCAGATGTAATCAGTTGTAATCAGATGTAATCAGTTGTAATCAGATGTAATCAGTTGTAATCAGATGTAATCAGTTGTAATCAGATGTAATCAGTTGTAATCAGATGTAATCAGAAGGTATCCAGATGTAATCAGAACACACTCAGAAGCACTCCAAAATACATCAGAGATACGTCAAAATGCATCAGAAAACACCAGTGTTTTTGCTTAAGTATTGTCATAACAAGGACTTAAATAAAACTAACCACGGATTAACACGGATTTTCACGGATTTTTTTGTTTTTATTAAATTTTAATTCGTACAACATCGGGATATAGAATCTTCCCATAATTGGGCGGAGATGCGTGTTTTGGTCGAAAAAACATTCACCACAGAGAAAAAAAGAGAACACGGAGAAGGGGTAAGTTATTATGAAATAAGGAGTAAGGGGATTTGAAAAAAATTTTGTTTTTTCCCATATTTGGCGAAGAGTATATGCGTGTTTGATTGAAAGTCGCTTGTCGCTCGTTATAGGAGAATTGAATATCGAATATTGAATGTCGAATTTTGAATAACGAAGTAAAAAACAGGACGGGACGGCGGAATTGAGATTTAACATTTCAGATTTCGGTTTGTCGATTCATCCTTCGTCCCGAAGTTTCGGGACTACGGAGAACGGAGGGCTTCTGCATATAGCACAAGTACATAAGGCACAAGAGCATAAGGCATCATAAAGGCATAAGGCGTAGGTGCATAAGGCACAAGACGTATTTAATTGCCCGATGTCGTCTTGGAATTCAACGTTCGTATCCATCCTTTGGTTCTGCTTCCTTTGCCCCATTCTCCAACCGCGATTGAGGAACAACAAATGTGCCGGGAGCTCCTTGAGGCCCAGGATGTCCTTGGATGCCTTGTGGCCCTTCCGCACCTCGTTCGCCCTTGGGGCCTGTCGGTCCTTGTGGCCCACGTAAAAGATTTTGTAGTTCTGTGTTATTCCTTATGGTTTTGAAAAGCTTATCTTCGGAAGAGGAATCTCCGGTAAAAGCAAAATGGATAAAGACAACTAACAAAAATATAACACCAAAGGTTGCTGCGCGGCATGAGGCGAGATATATTCCTACCCTAAGACAATTAGCTTGTGAATATTTTTCCATGCAATCAAAATACGAAATCATTAATTCTTCATTCTTTTTTCCGTAGTCTGGTATAGGAATAGACTGAATACCAAAGTGAACCAGAATAAGGAATATCGAAATCACGGTTGGGATTAAGGGGACAAGAATTAGCCATTTAAGTTTAATGATAGATGCAATGGCTGCGTTTGCTGCAACCAATAATGCAGTGATAGTCAAAAGCACTTTGTTTTTCTCATCAATAACTTGGCTTCTTTTGACTTCCTCCTTGAAATATGCACGAGCGGATTCGACAGTCCCATTTTCTCTAAATTTAGATTTAAAGTCCGCCGAGACATGCGTTTTTCCATCCTTGACTTCGGCATAAGTATATCCCGGATTCAGAACGAATAGAAAAACGTAGGTTGCTATGTTACAGCAAATCTTGATGTATTTTTCAAGAAACTTAAAAAACTTTAAGAGAAAGTCACCAATTTTCAAAGGTTAGTTTCCTTTCAATTGTTTGATAAAAACGGATGCAATGTCAGCTTTGCCATATAAATCAAGCCATGCCCATTGACCGTTAGGGTTAATTTCGAAGAAAAACCATTGTCCTGATTCTGTAACCCCAAAATCAAGAGCTGCAAAACGTAGTCCATAACTCTGAATTAGTGACCTCACAGATATGGACACATCGTGCGGCATTTTTAAGGGAAAATACTCCACATCCGACATGTTGTTCCGTCGAATATCCAAACGTTGACTTCCATCATTTTCGATAGCTCTTATTCCAGTGGCTACAATAATTCCGTCAAGAATTGTCATACGAACATCAACCATTTTCGGAACTATTTCTTGAAAAAGAACGGGACAAAATTCGATTTCCTTGAGAAAATGGCGATCTTCTTCTTTAAACTGGCGTGTATAAATAATTGTATCTTCTTCTGGGCTTTCTCTTTCAATATAACCACTAGCTAATGGCTTCACAATTACACCATTCTTTTCAGAAAGAATAAATTTCTCAGCTTCGTGGATATTGTTCGTTATAAGGGTCTGTGGGATATTTAAACCATGTCTTTTTGCCCGATTAATTTGCTCGATTTTATGGCTTGCCCCACTATTTCTTGCTGGATGATTGATCCAACGTTTTTCCTCTATATGAGCTAAAAAACCTTCTATCACCTCTGACCATTCTCCTGCTATATGCCTCTCAGAATATATGTCGCCAGTTTTGTGAATCTCCACAGGTTTGGGTCGTCGAAGCACAACAGTTGTTATTTGTTCAGGTTTGAGTGTGTCTGTGGCACATTTGAGATTAAGGTCTCCTGACTGATATAGGAATGTAGCTGTCTGGCAATCCTTATCAGTATCGAATCGAGAGAAACAGATTCCTTCTTGCTTAAACCTTGAACAAAGATAGTCGGAAGTAACATCTAATGAATTTGTGAGAACTAAAACGTGCTCAGCGCTCATGTTTATGCTCTTGCATTCAAAGGGATTGCAGCATGTTTATAGCTGCTTTCATCTTGGTCAGGTTCTTCTCGTCGGTCCGTTAGCGTCTTTGGCCCACAGGAAATATGTGTTGGAATTGTACAATACTGTTTACTCCCAACGTCTTGATCCGGCTCTTCTCTTGCGTATGTTTGCGTCTTGGTCCCACAGGAAATATGCGTTGGGATTGCACAATACTGTTCATTTCCAACGTCTTGATCTGACTCTTCTCTTGCCCTTGTTCCAGTTTGCGTGCCTGCCGAGACACATGCATTTCGTTGTTCAGGTTCATCACGCTGTTGTCTAGTATGTGTGGCATAAATATTACTGGAATCCGAACTCGCTTTTAATGTGGGTTCCTCGAAGTGCCCCCAAAAACTTAATGATTTCTTTGTCTCATTGATATCCATGTTCCTCTCCTTTAAAAGTCCAACAATAATTATCCAGTTTTATACGCCTCTGGCGTACTGTATAAAACGAGAAACACAGGGTGTTTCTTTCTGTATAACAAGTTCCTGTTGCTTTGTCATATTATTTCCCGCGTAATTTTTTAGTGGATTTCGGCGGTAAATAATTTTCACCGGAAATAACCCGTTTGCCTGTTTTTTCTTCCAGTTCCAGCCTGGCTTTTTTGGCAATACCGCCGCCTTTTTTGCCGGCAATTTCGTTTTCAGGCAATCCTGTGGCTTCGGTGCTTTCGGCAATCTGACGGGTTGAAAGTTCCGCAAGGGCGGTAAAGATTAATTCCGCCTCGCTCATATGGTCTCGCAAATTCTGGGATTTTAAGCCCTTGAGGAGTTTATGTTCTTTTACGGAAACATCGGCCCACTCCTGATGAATGATATTGGTGAGAATGGCAAACTCTTCGTCTTTTGTGATGTCGTGGTCTTTCCAGTAGTCGGTGAGCTTATTGCGGGTTTCCTGCCCCATCATTCTCTGCTGTATCCATTTTTGGCTTCGGCCGTGCTTTTGCCAGTTTTCCCGCGCTCTATCGAGCGACCTTTCGGGGTCAGCCATTTCCTGCATTCGCTCATAACCGACTTTTGCCAGCCACCGTTTAAAAGGCTCTGCTTTAGGCGACGGAATCGATTGAATAATTCGAAGGAGACCTTCAACGTTGCCACAGTCTGTTAAACGCATTTTCCCATCAGGTGCTTTCATTTTCAACTGTCGACAAATTGTCGACAGTTCAATCTCATCTTCGCTTTTCACACGAATTTTCATTTTAAACCAATAATCACGAGGATTAACGCTGTCTGTCAGTGCGGCGACAATATCCACCACCGAAAAAAACCAGGTTTCGGTTTTCTCGTCGTAATGGCGGCGGATTTTGTAGCCTTCAAATATTGCTAAATTGTTCTTCATAACAACTCCCTAATTGTATTCAGGTTTTCTGCACCCAACAATGAGTTTTAATCGGTGGGGTAATGGTTCGACTTCGCTCACCATAAAAGACCCCACCCTACAAGATTAAAGATATCTATCTTTTATTTTCCTTCCAATAAACACAGCCAAAATCACAACAGCCAAAGCAATAATTACCCAAACCGTAGCGCTCATTAAAAGCATATCAGGCCTCCTTTTCCGCCGAACAATGATTATACAGTTCTAATCAGTGGGGTTATGGCTCGACCCTTTCGACTCCGCTCAAGACAGGGTCGCTCACCATAAAAGACCCCAGCCTACAAAACTACAAAACTAATAGGTGGGGTTAGCCTACTCCGCCGTAGTAGTCTACGGCTACGAAGGCCGGATGACCCCACTACAAAACTGAAAGCGGTATTATATCGTTAAATGACGAGAAGAGACAGCGTTTTTATTTACATAATCGCCCTAAACCATGTTGGGTTTAGGGCAGGGTAAGCACAAAAAAAACCCGAAGCATCCGCCGTCGTTGAGACTATGGCGGATAAAGGCTTCGGGGCTAAACCGGCGAGCGCTAGATGGGGAGCGGTCTGTCGCTATTGATTTTGATTTGACAGGAGACAGTTTATGCGGATAATATGCGGCTGTTCGGGATGTCGTGTGTTTGTCGGGAGCTATAAGGAATTAGACAGGATAAACGGGATAATCCTGTAAATCCTGTCAGAAGAGGTAATTATGGGAATAAGTCAAACATTAGTCAGCGAAATCGTCAAACGCATTCTGGATGCTGCCAAACCGCAGCAGATAATTCTTTTCGGCTCGGCTGCAACCGAACAAATGACAAAGGACAGTGATATAGATTTGCTGGTGCTCGAATCCGCCCCGGGCGATACCCGCGAAGAAAGCGTTCGTATTCGCCGGGCAGTGCGCGGGTTAGGCTATTCTTTCGACATTATCGTTATGGCCACAAAGAGGTTCGAAGAAAGCAAAGATGTTATCGGGGGCATTGCCTATCCAGCCAATAAGTATGGCAAGGTGATATATGAGGCCGCCTGATAAAATAAGAGACGAATTTGTTCGTCAGTGGCTATTGAGAGCAGAAGAAGACCTTAATGCCGCCAAGTCTCTTATCACTTATGAGGCGTCTTTTTTGTCTACGGTTTGCTTTCATTCACAGCAGGCGGCAGAAAAATATCTTAAGGCATTTTTGACTTATCACCAGGTCGAATTTCCGAAGACGCACGATATTGATGAACTGCTTGATTTGGCTGCCTCGGTGAATAATGAACTGTCCGAATCTCTGCGTGATATTACTGTCCTGACAAATTATGGCGTGGATGTCCGCTATCCGGGGGATTTTCCCGATATAGGCGGCAAGGACGCCCAAAAAGCGATTAGACTGGCAGAGAAGACCCGCAAGGCGGTCTTAGAAGTATTAAATGTGTGAAAATCTCCGCATCCCCGGGGCGGGACGGCGAAAATCAGGGAATTTGCAGTTGATTAACTGAGGGCGGGATAATAAAATGCCGGCATCAAAATCTCCCGCTTATGAAGATAAAAATCACCTTAACGCTGATAATGCTTCTTGCGGCAGGGTGCGGCAAGGAAGCTGACCCGAACGAGCCGGCGGGCTTTATACAGGTCAAGGGGTCAGACACAATCGTTAACGCTGCGCAAATGGTGAGCGAAGAATTTATGAAGGAATATCCATACGTCTTTGTCGCAATAACAGGCGGCGGCAGCGGGGTGGGAATCGCATCGCTGATAAACAAGACCTGCGACGTGGCCACGGCATCGAGAGAGATAAAGCCAAAAGAAATAGAGATGGCGCAAAAGCGAGGGGTGTTTCCCAAAGAATTTGTCGTTGCCCACGACGGCGTTGCGGTGATAGTGAATAAAAACAATCCAGTCGAGAAGCTGACAATCGAGGATTTGCATAAGATATTTACCGGCAAGGTCACAAACTGGAAGGAGTTCGGCGGAGGAGACCAGCAAATCGTAACGTTATCGCGGGAGGTCAGCTCCGGGACGCACGCATATTTTAAGGAAGAGGTGGTGAAGTTAGGCAAAAAGGATTCGCCTGATGAATTTTCAGCCCAGACGCTGTTACTATCTTCTTCGCAGGCGATTGTCGAGGAGGTGGTAACAAACGATGCGGCGATAGGGTATCTGGGGATGGGGTATGTTTCAGAGAGGACGAAATCCCTGCTGCTAAGCAAAGACGGACAATTTTATCCGCCCGATATTGAGCACGTGCTTAAAAAAACATACCCGCTTTCGAGGCCGCTTTATTTTTATACCAACGGCGAGCCGAGGGGAGTAAATAAGCTGTTTATCGACTTTGCGCTGTCGCCCAAGGGACAGGAGCAGTTCAAGGAGACCGGCTTTGTGCCAATAGGAGCTGACGTTGCACAAAAGAATCAGTGAATACGTTATCGAGGGCTGTATAAGACTGAGCGGTTTTGCGGTCATCGGCTTTGTGTTTTTGATTTTTCTTTTCCTGCTGAAGGACTCTCTTTCTTTGTTCGGCATATACCCGGTCAAGGAATTTTTATTCGGTATACACTGGCTGCCCATCTCTGAGCCGCCCAAGTTCGGAGTAATCCCGCTGCTGTTAGGCTCGTTATACGTTACGTTCGGCGCTATTATTATTTGTGTCCCTCTCGGGGTCGGAACGGCGATGTTTATTGCGGAGGTCGCACCGAAATCGCTCAAGCACATCCTGAAATCATTAGTTGAAATTTTAGCTGCGATACCGAGCGTGGTGCTGGGGTTTATCGGGATTATCTGGCTTGGGCCGTTTCTGAAAAACAGTTTTCATCTGACTACGGGGATGTGCGGGCTGACAGGTTCGCTTTTGCTGGCATTTATGGCTTTGCCGACCATAATCAGCATTTCCGAGGATGCGCTGGCAGGTGTGCCGAAAAGCTTTAAGGAGGCTGCGTACGGGCTGGGGGCGACGAGATGGCAGGCGCTTTGGCGGATTATACTGCCGTCGGCCTCATCGGGTATTATCGCGGGGGTTATGCTCGGGGTAGGCAGGGTCATCGGCGAAACGATGGTAGTGATGATGGTTACAGGCAATTCGCCCATAATACCGACATCGATACTTCAGCCTTTAAGGACGCTGACGGCAACGATAGCCGGCGAAATGGGCGAGACGGTCAGCGGGTCCGACCATTATTTCGCGCTGTTTGCGGTTGGGCTGGTGCTGTTTGTTATAACGTTCGTAATAAATTTTCTGGCTGAGATATTCCTGCGAAAGGCGAGAAGATGAGCACCGCAAGAGGTCGAGAGAAAGCTGCTTTCATCATTCTGGGGTTTGCCACGCTGCTGGTTGTTCTGCCTATAATTCTGACGATTGTATACATAATCAAAAACGGTTTCAGCGCAATAAGCTGGGAATTCATTACGCAGTCGCCCCGCAACGGGATGAGGGGGGGCGGCATATTTCCTGCAATCGTAGGGACAATAATACTGATAATCGGGACAATGGTTTTTTCGCTGCCGCTGGGGATATTGTCGGCGATTTATCTTGTCGAATATGCAAGGGACAACACATTCACAAGGCTGATTAAGCTGTCTGTGGTAAATCTTTCCGGAATCCCGTCCATAGTATACGGCCTGTTCGGGTTTACGCTGTTTGTTTTGTTCCTGAGGTTAGGCACATCAATTCTTGCGGGTGCGCTGACACTGTCGATAATGAGCCTGCCTGTGATTATCACCGCAACCAAAGAGGCGCTCGAGGCGGTGCCCTATAGTTTCAGGGAAATCAGCTTTTCTTTGGGCGCAACAAGGTGGCAGACTATCCGGTACTGCGTGCTGCCTTATGCGATACCGGGCATTCTGACGGGGACGGTTTTGAGTCTGAGCAGGGCTGCTGGCGAAACGGCGCCGATACTTTTTACGGTGGCTGCATTTTACCTGCCGAGGCTGCCGCGTTCGGTTTTCGACCAGGTTATGGCGCTGCCGTATCATCTTTATGTTATCTCGACGCAGGTGCCGAATATGCCGGCAAGTATCAGTTTTGCGACGGCATTTGTGCTTATAGCGCTGGTGTTCCTGATGAACCTTGTGAGCATATTGCTGCGTGCGCATTACAGGAAGAAGAAGCAATGGTAGACGATGTGATTATAAAAGTTGTAAACCTGAATTCATACTTCGGGCCGCTGCAGGCGCTGAAGAACATCAATCTTGAAATCCACAGGAATGAGATTCTGGGAATCATAGGGCCTGCGAACAGCGGCAAGACCACTTTTCTGCGGGCATTAAACAGGCTGAATAATTTAAATGACACTTATTCGCAGAGCGGCGAAATCTTTTTCGAGGGACAGGACATCAGCGGCATAAGCGACAGCGCTTTGCGTAAAAAGACAGGGATTATTTTTGCGCTGCCGCAGGTGCTGCCGGTAAGCATTTACAATAATGTCGCTTATGGTCCGAAAGTTCACGGTGTCACCAACAAAAAAACCGTCAGCGAAATCGTTGAAAATGCCCTGAAGAAGGCTTATCTCTGGGACGAGGTGAAGGACAGGCTCGACCTGCCCGCACCGAGGCTTTCCGGCGGACAGCAGCAGCGGCTTTGCATCGCAAGGACACTTGCCATAGAGCCGGAGATAATCCTTTACGATGAGCCTTGTTCGGGACTTGACCCTATTTCAACGGCGAAAATCGAAGACGCTATGGAGCAGTTGAAGGAAAATTATACACAGATATTAGTAACCAATAATACCAAGCAGGCGGCGCGGGTCAGCGAACGATGCGGATTTTTCCTGATGGGCGAGCTGGTGGAAATAAGCGAGACAACGGCACTGTTTACCCATCCGAAAGACCAGCGTACGGACGATTATGTAACCGGCAGGTTCGGATAAAATGGAATTCGAGACGAAAATTGAGACGCTGAATCTGAATTTGTATTACGGGGACTTTCAGGCCCTGAAGGACGTGAACATCAAAATCCCTGCACAAAATATCACCGCAATAATAGGGCCTTCGGGGTGCGGCAAATCCACCCTGCTGCGGTGCTTCAACCGAATGAACGACCTTATCGAAAATATAAAGATAGAGGGAAAGATAATAATCGAAAATAAAAACATACTTGAGCCGGACACCGACCTGATTGGTCTGCGAAGAAAGGTGGGGATGGTTTTTCAGCGGCCCAATGTTTTCGACCTGTCAATCTACCAGAACCTGCGATTCGGCCTTTGTATACACCAGATGCTTGACGGCAAGGATGAGGTTATGGAGGCAATTCAAAAGGGTCTTGATTCGGTCGGGCTTTGGGAAGAGCTTAAAGACAAACTCAAGAAAAATGCCCGCAGCCTTTCGCTGGAACAGCAGCAACGGCTGTGCATCGCCCGTGTATTGATTTTGAAACCTGATATAATCCTGCTCGATGAGCCCTGCTCGGCGCTCGACCCTATCGCAACGCTTCGGATTGAGGAACTGCTGCGGCGGGTGCTGAGAAAAAAATATGCGCTGGTAATCGTAACCCACAATATGCAGCAGGCAGCGAGAGTGTCGGATTACGCGGGCTTTATGTATCTTGGGCAAATGATTGAATTCGAAGAAACAGAGGAGATATTTACAAATCCGCAGGACAAACTTACGGAAAATTATATAAGCGGCCGATTCGGCTAATTTTCAGGAGATAATTTATGGCAAGGGAAATGTTCAGAGGACATATCAAAAAACTTGAGAATGAAGTTATGGATATGGGGCAGATGGTTATCACCGCCGTCAACCGCTCGGTGGAAACTCTCAAGGCCCGCAATCGCCAGGATGCCAGGCAAATTATCACCGATGATGCAATTATCAACAAAAAGCGATGGGCCATCGAGGAAAATTGCATCAATCTTATCGCGCTGCAGCAGCCGGTGGCGACCGACCTGCGCGAGATTATAGCGGTACTGAGCATCGTTACCGATTTGGAGCGTATGGGCGATTACGCAGAAGGCATTGCCAAGATTGTCATCCTGCTCGGCGATGAACCGCTGGTAAAGCCATTAGTGGACATCCCGCTAATGGCGCAGAAGGCCACTGATATGCTCAAAAGAAGCCTCGATGCATTTATCAACCGCGATGCCAAAACCGCAGAAGCAATCTGCAACGAAGACGACCAGGTCGACAGACTATATGAGCAGGTGTATCGTGAACTGCTCTCATATATGATTGAAGACCCGAAAACAATCACCAGGGCCACGTATCTTATCTGGGTTGCGCACAATCTCGAACGAATCGCAGACCGCACTACCAATATCTGCGAGCGAACGGTTTATTTAGCCACCGGCACACTGCGGGAAATAAACGTTTCAAATTATTAATATGGCGATGAAAGCAACCATCAACACGGCAATACAGATGTAAAAAAACAGGCTGAAATTTTGTTGCTGAAATAATCTGAGGCCGTTATAATCCGGCACATTAGCGGGGGAAGGGCTGTGTTTCTGTTATTGAGGAACGGCCAGAAGAAATAAGAAGGACTTAAAAAAGGAAAAGAGGAGACTGTCTATTAGCAGGAGTCGCCGATAACAAAGATTAAACTAAAGCAGGAGCAATCTCTTAAGACAGGAGGTTTTTATGATATTCAGATTTTTCCCTAAATTTTTTCCACAGGAATTCAATTTTTTCGACCTTTTTGCCAAGCAGGTCGGCTGTGCCGTCGAGGCGGCGAGATGCTTTAAGGAATGGGCAACGAAGGGCGCCGATGAGGCAATGCTCAGGAAGATAGAGACAATCGAGCACCAGGCGGATGAAGTGGCACATACCATTATCGGCCAATTAGACAAGACATTTATCACGCCTTTCGACCGCGAGGACATTCATACGCTCGTAAAAGAGATGGACGACATTACCGATATGATTAACACTATTATGAGCCGGATGACGGTTTATAAACTGACCGGCGTGAATAAAACGCTCGTCGAGTTTTCTTCAGTGATTGAGCAGTCCGTTCTCTGCGTAGAACGCGCGGTCAAGGGGCTGCGCAAGCCGAAAAAGGCAAAAGCGGTGCTGGAGTCCTGCGTGGAAGTAAACCGCCTTGAAAACGTAGGAGACACAATGCGGGATGAGGCGCTGGAAAAGCTTTTCGAGGAGGAGAAAGACCCGATTGCGATAATAAAATGGAAAGAGATTTATCAATACGCCGAGACGGTGCTCGATATTTGCGAGGACGTGGCGAACGTTGTGGAGTCCATACTGGTGAAGCAGGCCTGAGATTATGACATTAGGCATATTTTTTCTGATAGCACTTGCGCTTACCTTCGATTTTCTGAACGGGTTTCACGACTCGGCCAATTCGATTGCCACGATAGTTTCGACGCGGGTGCTGTCGCCGCGCAGGGCGGTTGCGTGGGCGGCGTTTTTTAATTTTATCGCTTTTTTGTTTTTCGGGCTGCACGTCGCAAACACAATCGGCAAAGGGATAATCGACATTGCGATTGTAGACAATAAAATCATCTTCGGGACGCTTGTCGGGGCGTGCGGATGGAACGTCATCACGTGGTATTTAGGGCTGCCGACAAGCTCATCGCACGCGTTAATCGGGGGTATGATAGGCTCGGCGCTGGTGAAGACAGGGTCGAAAGCCCTTGTATGGCACGGCATCCTGAAAACGGTTACATTCATATTTGTCTCGCCGATAGCGGGTTTGATTCTGGGGCTGATGTTCGGGGTCGTTGTTTACAGCATATTTAGAAAAAGCATTCCGCTGAAGGTCGACCATATTTTCAGGAAGGGGCAGTTATTGTCCGCATCGCTGTACAGTATCGGACACGGTAGTAACGATGCGCAGAAAACGATGGGTATTATTGCGAGCCTGCTTTTCGGGGCGGGGCTGCTGGGCGACAAATTTTATATTCCTCTATGGGTTGTGTTATTATGCCATAGTGCCATTGCGCTCGGCACGATGTGCGGCGGATGGCGTATAGTCAAGACGATGGGTCAGAAGGTCGCCAAGCTCAAGCCAATAGACGGATTTTGTGCGGAGTCCGGGGCCGCTATTACATTATTTGTTTCTTCGGCATTCGGTATTCCGGTAAGCACGACCCATACCATTACGGGGGCCATTATGGGTGTAGGGTCGCTTCGGCGATTAAGCGCCGTCCGGTGGGGAGTCGCCGGGCGGATAATCTGGGCGTGGATACTAACGATTCCCTGCTCGGCAGCAATGTCCGCACTGGCTTACGTGGTGGTCCGCTGAAACATATTTGCGAAGGAGAAGCTCAAAATGAAAGCGGTCGTATTGACCAAACACGCACGGATTGAAGACAAGCCTTTGCGACTGACAGATTTGCCCGTTCCCGCCTTCGATAACGACCAAATTCTCGTCAAGGTATCGGTCTGCGGCGTCTGCCATACCGACCTCGATATAGCAGAAGGAAGGTTAAAGCCGCCGAGACTTCCTGTGGTGCCGGGACATCAGATTGTCGGAATAGTCGCTGATAAGGGCAAAAACGCAACCAGATTCAAAAAGGGTGACCGGGTGGGCATCACCTGGCTTTATTCCAGTTGCGGCAAATGCGGGTTTTGCTCAGCCGGCAATGAAAACCTCTGCGAAAATGCAAAATGGACGGGCAAAGACGTTAACGGCGGCTATGCAGAATACGTGGCCATCCCGCAGGATTTCGCACACCACATACCCGAAAAATTTTCCGATTCACAGGCCGCCCCGCTTCTATGCGCAGGGGTAATCGGCTACCGGGCAATGAGACTGGCTGAAATTGCCGACGGCCAGACCATCGGCCTGTTCGGCTTCGGGGCATCGGCCCATATCGTAATCCAGATAATAAAATACAAATTTCCCAACAGTCCTGTTTTTGTGTTTACCAAGACATCGAAACACGCCCAATTGGCAAGGAAGCTGGGGGCCGACTGGACGGGACTTTCCGGCGATACCCCCCCTGCAAAGCCGAACAAGATACTGGATTTTACGCCGGTCGGCGAGTGCATCCGCGACGCCCTGTTTATCCTCGAAAGAGGCGGCAGATTGGTCATAAATGCAATCCGCAAGGAAACACCTGTCCCGGAACTGGACTATGCCAAATACCTCTGGCTGGAAAAAGAGCTAAAAAGCGTTGCCAACGTTACCCGCAGGGACGCCGAGGAGTTTCTGTCGCTTGCGGCACAGATTCCTATTGTCCCCACCGTGGAGGAATTTAAGTTAGAGCAGGCCAATGAGGCGTTGATTTTAATGAAACAGTCGAAACTCCGCGCCGCCGCTGTTTTGAAAATCGGTTAAGATAAAAATTCAATGGGCTAAAGCCCATCCCATCTGGCTGCCGACTTTGAGTATTATGTAAAAGAAATGGGGAAAATGACCCTGATTGAAGAAAATCCGGGGATTGCTATGTATGAGATGCTCTGCGAAAACGGCGGTCAGACATATAGTTTCCCCGTTGTTTTTATTAAGGATGACGATGGTAACTGGAAAATCAAAAGTTTTTAGTATAAGGGAATAAATAATGGAAGAAAAACCAAACACTCTCAAAAAAAATGGGTTAAGCCGCGGAGAAATCGTACTCATGTCGATACTGGTTCCCTTAATATTCTGTGTGATGTTTGGAGCGTCATCTTGTCTGATAGTTTATGCTTGTGGCGGTATAGGAAATTCAGAGATGGGGACATTGGTTTGGGGTCCAATAGGCTTTCTTATTATTTTAGGTTTTGGTATTGCTTGGGTTTATATCGTAAGACGGCTATTTAAAGAATATAGGAAGGCCAAAATCCTTTTTACGACTATAGGCTTTGCCATTTTAACAGCTGCTTTAATTATCTGGATATTAGCCAAAATACCCCATATGAAGTATGGGTAATAGCAGTTGCGTAGGGTGGGGTCACAACCCCACCATCATTTATCGATTTTACTGGGAACGGTGGGGTAAAAGACCCCACCCTACCTTTTCTGGATTCCTGCTCCTTCGACTCTGCTCAGGACAGGTTCCGCAGGAATGACAATCGCTACGAAATTACTTGCAAAGGTTTTGTCGGCGGTGTATTCTTAAAGACAGTGAGAATAAACCTTTAGTTGTTGTCAGCCTGTCGGCGGAGGCGGGATAAAATGATGCCACAGAACGCATAAAGGTGAGCGATGAATCGCGGCCGGAAAAGACAATTTAATCATAAAATCAAGGCGATGGTGCGGCGGATAGTGGAACGATTCAATCCGCTCAAAATCATTCTTTTTGGCTCGTATGCGAGGGGCAATGCCGGTCCGGACAGCGACGTTGACCTGCTTATCGTAATGCCTGTTCGCGGCTCAAAACGCAAAAAGGCCGTGGAAATCGGGGTGGCACTGCACGACATTAAGGTTGCAAAGGACGTGATTGTCGTAACACCGCAGGAGTTCGAGTGGCGAAAGGACGTCATCGGCACCATCGAGTGGCCCGCCGTTCGTGAGGGGCAGGTGCTTTATGCCAAAGCCTGATAACATTTTCACGGTTGCACGCGAGTGGACGACCAAGGCCGACAACGACCTCAAAAATGCCCTGCATACCTTAAAATTAGGCAAAGAATGTCCGACCGATACCGTATGCTTTCACGCCCAGCAGTGTGTGGAAAAATATCTCAAGGCACTTCTGGTCGCGCTGGAAATACAGTTTCCCAGAACTCACGATGTTGAAGTGCTGGTCTTGCTGGTGCCGAAAAGCATTCGGATAAATCTCACGGTTGAGCAGCAAAGACGGCTGACTGAATATGCAAGTATGACACGCTATCCCGGCTCTTACGAAATAATCTCCCTCTCGGAAGCAAGGCAGGCGGTAAAGCTTGCTCAACGCATTCAGCAAAGGATTCGGAAACTCCTGGAGAAAAAGCCGTTGTTTTAAATGGGTTGAAGCCCATTCTACTTAAAATTAAGCAAAATCTGCAAGCGCTGGCAAAATGCGAAGCTGTTCTGTTTGCATAAATCGGCGACCATCGGGGATTTGGCCAATAATTCATCCCGTGTGGCAGCCTGCGGCATCAACATCACTTTACTAAAATCGATGTTGTTTAATTTACTCAGCACCTGCTTTATTTCCGGCAAATCATCAGCAGAATCAACAACAAATTTTAACTGATATTCGTAACCGGCAATCAAATCATTCAAAACGGTCAAGTCCGGCCCGGAACTATTGCCGGAATTACTCAACTTGGGGCTGATACTCATCAAATCGCAAGATAGTTTCGGCACAAAGGCAATGCCGGTTGTCTCGATAGTGATGTGTTTTCCGCAATTCTTCAAGGCCTGCGCCAGTTTCGGCAAATCGGGGTTTGTCATCGGCTCGCCGCCGGTTATTACGACGTAACGAGATTCGTGGCTCGTGGCTTCCACCTTCGCCTCCTCCTTCGATAAATTTACAGAGGACGAGAAGGCTACGGTGGACAAGCGCGGCTCGTGACTCGAAAGAGAAGCGATTGTTTCAACTTTGTCGATTATTTGCTCGATGGTTAGGTCATCGCCAGCGTTGGGGTCAAGGGCGTATTTGGTATCGCACCATTTGCAGCGAAGGGGGCAGCCTGCCAGCCTGATAAATACGCTGGGAACGCCGACCAGGAATCCTTCGCCCTGCAGTGAATGGAAAATTTCGTTTACTATCATTTGTAGAAAACACTCTTCGTCATTTTTTAGATTGCTTCGGCCTAAACGACAGGCCTCGCAATGACTTTTTTAGAAAACATATTCGAGGGGGTCTTTAAGACCTGCTTCGGCAAAACCTTTTAATCTCAACCTGCACGAATCGCATCGGCCACAGCTTCTGCCCTGCTTATCGGGGTCGTAGCAGCTATGCGTTAGAGAAAAATCGACGCCAAGTTTCGAGCCGGTCTGAATAATCCGGGCTTTAGTCATTTCGATAAGGGGCGTATGTATCCGGTATTGTCCCTTTCCCTCGACTGAAGCTGCGGTTGCAAGATTGGCCATTTTTTCAAAGGCTTCTATAAACTCTCGCCGGCAGTCGGGATACCCGCTGTAATCAATCGCATTGACCCCTATGAAAATATCGAATGCGCCCAAAACTTCCGCCCAGGCAAGGGCGTAGCTTAAAAATATCGTATTGCGGGCGGGAACGTAGGTCGGCGGGATGTGAGTCGAGGTATGCAAATCAGGGCGACCTTTTGGAACCTCAATAGCAGGGTCGGTAAGGGCTGAGCCGCCGAACCGGGCAAGGTCTATATCTATTATGTGATGCTCAACAGCCCCCAGCGAGCGGGCGACCTTCTTTGCGGCCTCTATTTCCCGCTGATGGCGCTGGCCATACAGGAAAGTCAAGGCAAATAGTTTAAAGCCTTCACTGGCCGCAATAGCCAGTGTCGTTGCCGAATCAAGGCCTCCGCTTAATAAAATGACCGCTTTTTTGTCCGCCACAGGCATTTCCTTTGACTGTTTTTTGTATTTAGCAGCCGATTTTTCACCGCCGATTCCCGCTTGCCTAAAACCGGCGCTTCGATTATACTATTTACAGAAATAAAAGGGGACAGTAAATGAAAAAACAGTGTAAGCTGGAGATGTTCGACAACCCCAATCCCGAAAGGGATTATAGCATAATTATCAGATGTCCTGAATTTACGAGCGTCTGTCCGCGGACAGGCCAGCCCGATTTCGGCGAAATCATCATTGAATACCGCCCTGATAAGCTGTGCATAGAGCTAAAAAGCCTGAAATACTACCTGCAAAGCTACCGTAATAAAGGCATCTTTTACGAGGCGCTGACAAACGAAATACTCGATGACCTGGCCGGCGTCTGCAAACCGCGCTGGATGAAAGTTACCTCTTATTTTACGCCGCGAGGCGGTATTACCACTGAGGTGGTCGCAGAATACAAAAGGGGAAAATAAAAAATTACCGGAGTAATAAAATGAGCATAATATTTAACTGTGAACACTGCGGGAAAAAAATAAAATCGCCCGATGAGGCCGCCGGCAAATGGGGCAAATGCCCGGCCTGTCATAACAAAATATTCGTTCCAAAACCCACTAACGAAGAGGAGGAGGGAGAGTTGAAACTTGCGCCAATAGATGAAAGCGAACTTGAAAAACAAAAACGGCTGCTGGCCGAAACCTACAGGCTCACCCACGACATAATGAGCGAAAGTCGGATTCCCGGCGAGGCGGCTGAGAAGCCGGAGACAGCCGCATCCGAGGGTGACGATGAGCGGCTGATGACCGATGTTGTCACCTACCTTCGGCTGATGGCTGACGGCGAACTCGACCAGGCTGAAAAAATCCTCAAACGAATAACTTCCGCCGGCGAAAGGACACTGAAAATTCTCAACGACATAACATACAGCGAGATACCCGAACCGGAACTGGCCGACATACCCAAGCAGGTGCTTTCAGGTCTGATAAGAACGCTTCGCGGCAGAATAGGATAATTTTACCAAAAACCAAAAATTTTCAATAAAAACAGGTGGTCCCAAAAAATACGCTTGATTTATGCTCCCTTTCCTGTTATAAGGGAACTATTGAAGTATAAAAAGCCAAACGAATCACAGGGGTTTTGTTCAGGCTCATTCGTTTTCTATACTTTATAAGGAAACACCGAACATAGTTTTATAGCAGTCATATACAACTATGGAGAAAGGAACTTAATATGGCTAATAAAATAACGGTTGTCCACGTATCCCACGAAATAACCGGCAAAATAGGCGGCATAGGGGCCGTCTTTCAGGGACTTTTCACCTGCGAATCTTATCTTGAAGCGGTAGACCGCTCGATTCTTGTCGGCCCTTTATTTGACACCGAAGGCCCTGTATCCGGGCGGCTCGGCGAACACGGCGAAGTCCTTTACTCCTCCGTAGACGGATTGATAAACACCAGCCATCAAGATGCATTCAAAAAAATCGAAAATTACTACAAGGCCGGTATCGTTTACGGCAGGCGAAACTTCACCGACAGTAATACAGGCGTAAAAAGCTCGCCTGAAGTGCTGCTGATAGATGTAAGGCATATGGACAAATGGCCTGTCAACGAATTCAAAAAGCAACTGTTTGTGGCTTTCGGGATACACAGCGACCTGTACGAGAACCTCTGGGAATACGAGCAATATGTGAGGCTTGCACCGGCGGCGATTGCTGCTCTGAAAGCAATCGGAGCGGCCGGCGAATCAACTATTATCGTCGCACATGAATTTATGGGGATGCCCACCGCTTTGGCCGCCATCGTTGATACATCCTGTGATTTCAAAACCATATTCTACGCGCACGAAGCGGCCACTATGCGACGACTCGTCGAAAAGCTCCCCGGCCACGACACTATGTTCTACAACGTCATCCAGCAGGCACACAAAGACCGGCTTTATGTCAACGACCTGTTCGGCGACCAGACATCGTTTTTCAAACATCCCCTCGTTGAAGCTGCCAGACACTGCAATTCGGTATGTGCGGTCGGCAATTACGTGGCAAAAGAGCTAACTTTTCTGTCCCCCGAATTCGACAAGAAAAACGATATTGATATAGTCTACAACGGCATACCGGCGTATCAAATCACCGTCTCCGACAAGCTCAAATCCAGGGAGAAACTCCGGGCCTACTGTGAAAATCTGCTCGGTTACAGGCCGGACTTCATATTCACACACGTCACAAGATTAGTGCAAAGCAAAGGTTTATGGCGCGACCTGCTGGTCCTCGAACATCTGGAACGGGAATTTAGAACGCAGGCCAAAACAGCCGTGCTGTTCCTGCTTGCCACCGAAGTCCACCAAAGACGCCCCAGCGATATTTATGAAATGGAAGCCTCTTACAAATGGCCTGTCGCACACCGTGAAGGAATGCCGGACCTTTCAGGCGGCGAAGCAGGCTTTTATGCCGCTGTCCAGGAATTCAATGCCAAAAGCAAAAATATAAAGGTAGTCTTCATCAACCAGTTTGGCTTCGAGCCGAAATACTGCGGCAGCAGAATGCCGGAGGATATGGAATTTATGGATATTCGCAAGGGAAGCGACGTCGAGTTTGGGCTGAGTATTTACGAACCGTTCGGAATAGCACCGTTTGAGCCGCTGACCTTCGGGGGAATATGCGTAGTCAGCAACGTTTCCGGCTGTGCAGGTTTCCTGATGGAAGTAACGGGCGGTGACGGCACCAGGAACGTAATTATCGCCGACTATACCGACCTCGGTAATAATTATTACCCCGATGTTAGCAGCCTGCTGCACATTGACCGGCTGGTCAGAGAGCGCATCGAACATAATGTCAGCGAAAAAGTCGCTATGCAGATATGCTCCCGCTTGCCGAAAAATGAGGCCGAAATCGAGAATATGATGCAAACAGGCCACCGTGTCGCCCAGGATATGAGCTGGGAGGCCGTAGTAAAGAACCACCTGCTGAAAAGCCTGAAAAAAGCGATGAACAAACGCTCCTCCGAAAAAGTATATTCAAAAGCGTAGGCTGTGAAAACACCTGTGTCTTTCCTGCCGGCAAAAACAAAGATAAACAATCAATCTTCAGCCGCACTTGACCTGTCCGTATGAATTATTTAAACTGGGCGGGGTGAGTATCCTCGTGAAAAAGCCGGTCATCGGTATTTTAGGCGGTATCTGTTCAGGCAAAAGCACCGTTGCCGCTGAGTTCGCCAAATTAGGCTGCAAGGTCATCGATGCCGATGAAATTGCGAAAAAACTGATTGAAAAGAGAAATATAAAAAAGAAAATAGCAGCGTCTTTCGGCCAAACCATTCTAAACTCCCAGGGCAGGATTAACCGCCGGAAACTGGCTGGCGTGGTATTCTCTGACGGCAATAAGCTCTCTTTGCTTAACAGCATAGTCCACCCCCTTGTGCTTGCACGGACGGAGCAGCTTATAAAACGATATAGCCGCCAAAAACGCACCAAAACCATTGTGCTGGATATGCCCCTTTTGGCGGAGGCAGGCTGGGCAAACCGCTGTAACAGGCTTATTTTCGTGGATTGTAAGCAGAAATTAAGGCTCAAAAGGGCCAAAAAAAAGGGCATTTTTAACAGCAATCAGTTGAAAAAAAGAGAAAATTTTCAAATTTCTCTGGACAACAAAGCTAAGCTTTCCGATAATACGGTTAATAACAATTCCGGTTTCCGGGCGTTAGCCAAGCAAGTCGCTGATATTTTTTCTTGCATTGCGGATAACGGGTAAAGTAAACTTATTGTAAAACTACTTGCATTGACCTTACCCTTTTGATATAATTTATTTTTCTACCGTTCAAAATTCAATTCCTACTGAATTCCTGCAGGAAATCATCCTCTGGAATTACAGGGAATCCCGGAAACTTAAATAAAGGAGCATTTTATATGGCTAAAGCACCTGAGAAAAACGAAAGGCCAATGACAGGCAGACGCAAAACCACCAGAAGAAAACCGACGGATGAGCAGGAAATGACCGCCGCCGAGCAGGTTGAGCAAAACGAGCAAACCAACAGCCCGCCGCCCCCGGCAGAAACCACCGCAACCGTTGAAGAAGCAGAAGAAACCAAAACAATCAGTGCCGCCGAACAGGCCAAAGCCCTTGAAGAATCAACCCACGCCAAATACGAGCGTATCAAAAAAGGCAATCTGTATCTGGCTGACCTCCAGCGGCTTGGCGTAACAGAACTGCACGAGATGGCCAAAAAAGAAAATATCAAAGAATTCAGCGCCCTCAAGAAACAGGAGCTGATTTTCAGAATCCTTAAGGAGCGTATCCGTCAGAACGGCCTAATGTATGGCGAAGGCGTGCTGGAAGTCCTGCCGGACGGCTACGGCTTCCTGCGAAACCCCAGTTACAACTACCTCTCATCGCCGGACGATATATACGTTTCGCCGTCTCAAATCAGGCGATTCGGCCTGCGAACCGGAAATATCGTATCGGGGCAAATCAGGCCTCCTAAAGACTCGGAAAAATATTTTGCCCTGCTGCGAGTCGAGGCCATAAACTTCGAGAACCCCGACAACCTGATGGAAAAGGTGGTCTTCAGCGACCTGACGCCGTTGCACCCTGAGCAAAGACTGATACTCGAAACCACTAACGATGAATTAAATATGCGAATCATCGATATGGTAACACCCGTAGGTAAAGGCCAGAGGGGATTGATTGTCGCTCCGCCGAGAACAGGCAAAACCGTCCTGCTGCAGAAAATGGCGAACGCCATCAGCACGAATCATCCTGAAGTAAAGCTGATAGTATTGCTGATTGATGAGCGACCTGAGGAAGTTACAGAAATGGAGCGCAAGACCGCCGACGACGTCGAGGTCATAAGCTCTACGTTTGACGAACCGGCGGCACGTCACTGCCAGGTCGCAGAAGTCGTCATCGAAAAGGCAAAAAGAATGGTCGAATACGGCAATGACGTCGTTATCCTGCTCGACTCGATAACCCGTCTTGCACGGGCATACAACACCGAGGTGCCGCATTCGGGCAAAATCCTCACAGGCGGCGTCGACTCAGGCGCTATGCAGATGCCGAAAAAATTCTTCGGCGCTGCAAGAAATGTCGAACACGGCGGCTCGCTGACTATTTTCGCAACTGCCCTGATTGATACCGGCTCGAAAATGGACGAGGTCATCTTCGAGGAATTCAAAGCCACCGGAAATATGGAACTGCACTTAGACAGGCGGCTGGTTGACAAAAGGGTCTGGCCGGCCATCGACATCAGCAGAAGCGGAACACGAAGAGAAGAACTGCTGCTTGACCCGAAGGAGCTTGAACTGGTATACCGACTCCGCAGAGTGCTTAGCGACCTCAATCCCGTTGAGGCTGTCGAGCTGCTCAAGAGCCGACTCGCCAAATGCCGAAGCAATGCCGAGTTCCTGATGACAATGAACCTCGATTAAATACTCCTGCTAAAAGTCATAAACCTGCCGGAAATACCTGCTGGTCAGGTGGTTGTTTTGCTTTACATCGCCGGGCGGTTTTATTAAGATAAAGTCCCGAATTATAAAAACTTGTCGGAATTTTTCTATATAGAACCGGGCGATAAACTATGGGTGAACAGCTTTCAAAAGTTTACGAATCAAAGGCAACGGAGCAGTTAGCAGGCAAAATCTGGTCTTCTGGCGGCTATTTTCACCCTGCAACTGACGGCAGCGCCGCAGGCCGAAAAAATTACACCATCGTCATACCGCCGCCGAACGTAACTGCGCCGCTGCATCTCGGCCACGCCTTGAACAACACTTTGCAGGACATTCTCATCAGATGGCGGCGAATGCAGGGGTTCAATACGCTATGGATGCCCGGCACAGACCACGCCGGCATCGCCACACAAACGGTCGTAGAAAAGCGAATCCTCGCCGAAGAGGGCAAACGCCGAACGGATTTCGCCCGCGAAGACTTTGTCGCCCGCGTGCAGGCCTGGAAAGACGAATATGAGGCAATGATTATAAGCCAACTCCAGACGATGGGCTGCTCCTGCGACTGGCAGCGAACACGATTCACAATGGACGATGTCTGCGCAAAGGCTGTTCGGGCGGCGTTCTTCAAATTATTCAAAGACGGCCTGATTTACCGCGGCAAAAGATTAGTAAACTGGGACCCCGCCACACAGACTGTGCTGGCAGACGATGAGGTCGAACATGAAACCATAAAGGGACACTTCTGGTATATGCGATACCCCCTTGTCGAGCCAGCAACCATTGAGAGTAAAAGAGTTGAATATGTTACCGTCGCCACCACTCGCCCGGAGACAATGCTCGGCGATACAGCCGTTGCGATGAACCCAGCGGACCCGCGGGCAAAATATCTGGTCGGCAAAAAAGTCCGCCTGCCCATCGTAGGCAGGCTCATACCAATCATCGCCGATGATATGGTCGTCCTGCCGAATCCACAAAGCGAGGACGAAAAGGCAAGGTTCTCAACCGGATTTTTGAAGGTTACACCTGCCCACGACCCGGTCGACTGGGAAATCGGTCAGCGGCATAAACTTGAGGTCATTAACGTCCTGGCGCCGGACGGCACAATCAGTGACAGGCACGGCTGGCAGGATGCAAACAACCCCGATTCGCAGGCCTTGATAGGAATGGACCGCTTCGAGGCGCGCGAGGCAGTCGTTGAATGGTTCCGCCAGGAAAACCTGCTTGAGGACATTCGCGAATACACCCACGAGGTCGGCCATAGTTACCGCAGCCACGTGCCTATCGAGCCGTATTTGTCTGACCAGTGGTATATCGCCGTCAAAAAGCCAATCGAGCATCTGGCGGCAAAATTCGGCGACGGCCTTATCGAAGGAACTGATGTGCCGGTAAATTCATTAGCTGGCTTGGCATTGAAGCCTCTGCTTGACGGACGGCTGCGATTTACCCCGCAGCGATACAGCCAGACGTATAAAAACTGGCTGGAAAACCTTCGCGACTGGCCCATCAGCAGACAGCTTTGGTGGGGACATCGAATCCCAATATGGTATTGCCAAAAATGCGGTCAAACCAACAGCGGCATTGAAGACCTAACAAACTGCGGAAAATGCGGCTGTAAAAATCTGGTTCAGGATACCGATGTTCTGGATACCTGGTTCAGCTCGGCGTTGTGGCCATTCAGTACGCTGGGCTGGCCGGACGATACGCCAGAATTGAAAATATTTTATCCGGGTGACGTACTTTGCACGGCCAGGGAGATTATTACACTATGGGTTTCGCGTATGGTAATGATGGGTCGGTACTGCGTCGGGGACATACCCTTCAACGATGTATACATCCACGCTATGATTCAGGACGGTGAAGGCCGCAAAATGTCCAAAAGCCTCGGCAACGGCATCGACCCGCTGGTTGCCATAAACAGCCACGGCGCAGATGCAATGCGCTTCACCCTCGCAGGTATGACCACAGATACACAGGATATCAGAGTACCGGTCGAGAAAATGAAACTGCCCGACGGCAGGACGGAAAACACCTCTCCCAAATTCGACATCGGCAGAAACTTCTGTAACAAGCTCTGGAACGCCTCGCGCTTTGCGATGATGAACCTCGAAGGGCTTGAGCCAGACAAATTCGACAAAAACAAAATGACTGTCACCGACAAGTGGATTCTGTCCCGCCTGGCACAGACCATAGATGACGTAACAGGCTCTCTGGAAAAATTCAGATTCAGCGAGCCGCTTAATCAGCTTTACAAATTCTTCTGGAACGACCTTTGCGACTGGTTTCTCGAATGGGCCAAGCCGCGTATGCAGGACCCGCAGCAAAAATCAATCGCACAAAACGTTCTGGCTTTCGTCCTTGACCAGACACTTCGGCTGCTGCACCCATTCATCCCGTTCATCACCGAAGGAATTTTCCAGAAATTAAATGAGATTGCACCGAATAGAGGTCTGAAAGACCTTGCGGAAATCAGGAAATGCGATGTTTTGACAGTTGCCGAATGGCCAAAGCAAATTGATTCCCTGATAAGCACCGGCATCGAGAAACAAATCGAAACCATCCAGGCCGTTATAAAGGCTATCAGGGACATCAGAAGCAAATATAACAAGGCGCCGAGCGAAAAACTTATAGCTTCGGGAAGTTCGTCCGGGGATGCCGTTAGCGTATTGAATGAAAATGCAGGACTTGTCTGCCAGTTGGCCGGCCTGAAAAAGTTCACGGCATCGCAATCTGCCGAAAAACTGAAAAATGCCGCCGCCGCTATCGTCGATGACATCCAGATTTACGTTCACGATGTAGTCGACCTCGAAGCCGAACAGGCCAGGCTCGAAAAACAAAGGCAGCAGATTGAAAACGCCCGAAGAACAATCGAGGCCAAATTAAAAAACGAAAACTTCATCAGCAGGGCAAAGCCGGAATTCGTCTTTCAGACAAAACAAAAATTAAACGAGCTTACGGAACAACTGGAAACGATAACAAAACACCTTTCGCAATTGCAGGGCTGACCCCATAAAGGCGGTAACAAAATGGATATCGAAGTCGAACTGTCACGCATAATCATTAACGAAACGTCCGACCAGCAGATAATCGTCCTTAAAGAGCGTCACGGCAAACGAAGTTTCCCCATTGTCATCGGGATGATGGAGGCCTTCGCAATCGACCGGCGGCTCAAAGGCCTCAAGCCGCCCCGCCCGATGACCCACGACCTGCTCGACAACGTAATAAAAAGTCTCGACGCCAAGATAGAAAAAATAGTCATAAACGACCTGCGCAATCACACCTTTTATGCAAAAATATGTTTGATTGCAAACAGCCGAACTATCGAAGTCGATTCCCGTCCCTCCGATGCAATCGCTCTGGGCGTGGCCTCAAACACCCCTATTCACGTTGCCCAGCATGTTCTGGATGCCGCTTCTCAGTAAAAAAACCCGAAATAATTATTAACGCAACCGCAGCGCAAAGCATGCTGTCGGCTACGTTAAAGGCCGGCCAATGCCTGCCGGGCCAGTACACAACATCGATAAAATCCCGCACCCGTCCCTGATTGAAAATCCTGTCGTAAAGATTGCCCCCTACTCCAGCGGCAAAAAGCCCAAGAGCAATCTGAACCAGTTTTTGTTCTCTTCCGCTGAAAATAAAAACCGCAAAAATAACCGCCAAGGCAATGAATGATACCGCTATCAGCAGTCCCCGCTGACCCGCAGCCATTCCGAAAGCGGCGCCGCTGTTTTCCGCCATTACAAGCTGCAAAAACCCGTCTATGACTGCAAATCCGCCCGCCCCCCGCTGCCGCAGCCAGTCAAACACGGCTTTTTTACTCCACAAATCAAGCAATACACCTGTCGCCGTTAAAAACCAGAAAATAACCTGCGACCCGAAATCCGGTCGGCTTTTCCCGCAGCAGGAAATAAAAAAAACCCGACCTGAATCAGGCCGGGCTTCATCTACCTCTTTCTCAAATTCACTCATAACGCAACATACGAAACACGATATATGAAACTGTTACTTGTCCTGCTTTGAATACTTCTTTGTCAGTTCCAGCAGCCTTTCACGGCGAGGCTGGTCTGGCTTTATATCCAGCGACATCCGCCACTGCTGCACCGCCTTTTCCTTCAACGTCTCATCATTATCATCCAGTGCCTTCAGCATATAAGCAACACCAAGCCCCCTGTAAGCCTCCCAGTCCTTATTATTTATCTCGATTGCCTTGCTGTAGTTTTCCATCGCCTTGTCAAGATATTCAGCCAACGATGTCTTCATTGCGGGCGCATTGCTGTCCGCCTCAGTGAGGCGTTTATAAGCCTCATCAGCCCGCTCGCGAAGCCGCAGATAGCAATATCCAAGATACTGATACGCAGCATTATTATTGGGCTGGATTTGTATCGCCGATGTCAGAAGCTCCTTTGCAGGCTCATTATTATTGCTTCGCAGGTATGCAACCGCCAGCAACACCATAATCTCAGCGTTATTGCTGTCTGACACCAGCGCCCGCTTATAGCACACAATGGCTTTGTCATAACTCTTCCGCATACCATAAATATCGCCGAGCAACTTCTGCATCTCACCGGCATTAGGGTCGATTTTCCTCGCCCGCTCGCCATACACCAATGCGCTGTTAAAATCCTTAACCTCATAATAGCATTTGGCCGCATTGATATGCGAATCCAGATTGTCGGGCTTAAGCTCACAGGCCCTGGCATAAGCCTTTGCCGCCGACGCAAATTTCTTCGTAACCTGGTAATCGCGCCCGAGACTAAAATAATCCTTGAAAGACCAGGGGTTCAGCTCCGTTGCCTTCTCGTAAGATACGGCGCTTTTTTCATAGTCCTCGGACTTTTGATAAATATCCCCAAGCAGTGAATATGCCTGTGAAAAACGGTCGTTCATCTCTACCGCAGCGTTGAGTTTCTCCACGGCTTTATCCCGCTCATTAAGCTCATCGAGCATTACAGCATCAACGTAAAGGTCGATTGCCTTCTGCTTTTGGGCACAGCCGGCGGAAAACAAAAGAATAAATACCAAAACCCCCCGGCAGACACACACGCTTTTAGACATACACTTTCCTCTTATGGTAATAACCCTGCGACCATTCTTCCCGGCAACCGGTCGGATTTTTTATGCGTAATCCAATTATACTACTATAAACAACTCTGTCAAAAACTTTTGCCTGTTTAGGATATTATACGAATAAAGGTTCCTCCCGCCACCCTTTTACTACGCAAAAGAACGCCCTATAATATCTTTTCGCTAAAATGTAATCACACCCCTGCCGATAATTCTTGTGTTTTGAGTTTTGTGTCTTGAGTTTGTTATTATGAACAAAGGCTTTACGCTTGTTGAGTTTCTGATACTCGTTGCCATACTGGGCATTCTGGCCGCCGTTATTGTGCCTGAATACCAGAACCACGCCCAGTTGGCCAAAGAATCTGCTGCAAAAGACAATCTGCGGATTCTGCGAAACGCCATTGAATTATACGCCGCCCAGCACAACGGCATACCGCCGGGCTATCCTAATGGCGACACCAGCCAACTGCCGGTGATGTTTTTGTTCGTCAGTCAATTGCAAAAGGCCACAAACATCAATCATCAGATAGCCGCCCCGGGAACGGCCGGATTCAACCTCGGACCTTACGTAAGCGAATTCCCCGCAAATCCCTTCAACGGCAAAAAATCCGTTGTGATGGTTATAAATGACGAACGAAGAACGCCTACCGGCGAAAACGGCTGGCTCTACGACCCCCAAACAAGGACTATCAAACTTGATTGGCTCGGAACAGACTCCCGCGGCCAAAACTACTCTGACTATTGACCGTGTTTCCCAGGCTGTTTCTCCTCCTTATACAAAGTCACCGATATAGGCTCAACCTCATTGGGGTCTAACTTATCCTCTCCCTCAATCTGAGTGTAATTCCACCACTTTGCGTTCCACACCCTGCCGCCATCGGAGATTGTCCCCACAATCACGTCGTCGATACTGCCTTCCAGCACCTCGACAGGCGTTTCAATACGATAATAATCAATCACAACCCTGACTTTCAACTCTCGCCTGGCTGCATTATAACTCGCCCCGCACGGTCCAAGCACATCTATCCCGGAAACACCCCGCCCTATGTCTTCAAAAACACCGCCTTCGTTTACATCCACCGGCACAGTAATAAAGTTGTGCTTCATCCGCGGAATACTGCCGTCAGGCTCGAAGGTAAATCCCCAGCAGCCTCTGCTCTCTGCACAACGACTGTCCGGCAAATTCGCATCGACCCCCTTTTCTTTCCAGACCCCCACAACAAAATCAGGCAGCGGCCCTTTGACAAACTCCTCCTTATACCGCGCTACGCCCTCGTTGACCGCCTTTGGTTCGACCAAGCTCACCAAAGTCTGACAGCCTGTAACCGCTGCTATTGCAAAAACCACACATCCTGCTGCTACCAACGACCATCTCATAATCTCTTACTCCCAAAAACCGCCAAATTCAGACACTGATTTCACTGTTTTATTAGACACGGATTAACACGGATTTACACTGCTTGTTCTATTTCTGAATTATCAAATCCGTATATACGGCGTTTCACCTCAACAGAACTACCAAAGTTAATTAAAAGACCGACGTTTATGCCGGTAGCTTTCAGGTAATTTACAAGCTGGGTTTCATGAACCGGCTGAATCTGTGACAATGCCTTAATTTCAATGATGATTTTGTTATCTACGACTATGTCGGCAAAATACTCGCCGACTATTCGGCCTTGATACGATACCCGCAGAGGAACTTCTTGTGCATAATTTAATCCTGCTTTTTCCAATTCTATTGCGAGGGCATTTTTATAGACCTTTTCGAGAAAACCATGTCCCAATCCTTTATGAACCTTATAAGCCACCGCTATGATTTTCTCCGACAACTCTTTATGTTTAAGCATTACATTACAACTCTTTACAACAGTGTAAATCCGTGTTAATCCGTGTCTTTACTTTTTTTTAACCGTGTCAATCCGTGTTAATCCGTGTCTAAAAAATTTACTTTTACTTAACAGTGTCAATCCGTGTCTAATCTACAACAGTGTCAATCTGTTTTCAAGCGCAAAAAAAAGGCAGGCCAAAAACCTGCCTCTTTTTTAACTTTTTGTTGGTTTTCAAATACTTCTTATCTGCGACGACGCAGGAACAGTCCTCCGAGTCCAAGTAATACCAATGTCATAGGCTCTGGAACAATATTAACTACCAGAGACCCCATACTCGTCGGGCTAAATTGATTGTTGTCAGTGCCAACAAAGGCATTTTCTTCTGTCGTGATAGTTATCGTCGTTCCATTCGTCACACCGGTAAGTTGGAAGGTCAGCATATTGTCGCCTATAGAACCGCTAAAGGTCGCAGCCGACATTTCCATACCATCCGCAGGCGGTGTGGGCGCAGGATCGAGAGCCCATATCCCATCAAAAGCAGTATCGTGGCCGGTTGAAGTAATCGTCCAACTCGACACTGACGCGTTGTTGGTATTGTCAAGACGAACATTCAGATCGTAGGAAGCCATCAGAATATCAGCCGTGCCACGGACTAATGTGACCGTATAAGTCGCTGCCTCGCTAACATTAATGCTAGTCTTGCCTGACACTGTAACAGTTGATGCGCTCGCCAAAGAAGCTAATCCGAGAACCAACATTAAAACCAATAACTTTTTCATACATCCTCCTTATTCTTAATTAACATATCGAAAGTTCATTTACAACTTTACAACCTTTTTCTCAAACCCGAACATTACGGATTTACGCATGTGCCTTTGTTTCCTCCATAGCTTGCCTTCAAAACGGCCAAGTCGAGAGAATCAATTTTACCGGAGAGATTATAGTCGCTGCACCTCTTGTAACCTGAAGCATTGTAACTCTTTCCATAAGCAGCCTTCAAGTCGGCCAAGTCTAAAGAATCAACCTTGGCGGAACCACTACCGGTATACACGCCGTTGCCGTATTTCTGGGCCTCGCAGCACCAGCAGTTCGGATTGCCAAGATAGTTCCATCTCGACACCATAGACTGACTTACCGTCAGGCCGTTGTTGAACACTCTGCCGACATACAGGCAGTCAGTAAGTATTGCACATGTGCAGACCGGGTTGGACAAATCGCCGCCGCCGTTCTCTTTCACCACGCCGCCGCGAGCCAAGTTCTTGCTGATAGTAACGGTCGTGTTGCCGCTTACATCGAACGAGAACAAAGTCCCGGCAGCCGGCGGGGCATTCTTGTGTTTCGCATCATTGGTGGCATAAAGAGAACCCATCTCAATTATCATTGAAGTCGATCCGCTTCCGCCTCCGGCAACCGGACTGCCCCAGTTTGCAACATTGCCGTTATTGGCATCAATCACAATCGAGCCGGGGTAAATATAGTAGCTGTTGTTGCCATCCGTAGGGGGATAGGGCGTAGTGAAATTGCTGATGGTCTTGCTGGCAGCAAGTGAAACTTCCAGCGCAAATGCCCTCGGCCTGTTCGGGTCCGGCAATGCTCCGTTGTATGACACCACAACCGTCTTCTGTCCTGTCTTTGAGCAGGTAACAGCAAGACCGGCGAAGGCATCAGCAGCGAGCATAAGCACCAACAAAACTAAAATCGTTTTTCTCATATACAACCTTTCCTTTCTTCTTTTTTCTGCAGAGTCACGCACTCTACATTATCCTGGTTTCTTTTTTTTTGCTCCCGCCTCTTCAATATATTTAATACGCTCTTAACTTACGAAAAAAAGTCACTCTCTTGAGCATATAGTCCCAGCCGGGCAGGATTAGCCGGACAAAAAATAAGAGATTAAATCATTTTTCTCCTCCGTACTCCTCCTTTCTCGCCGCTTGGCGGATTTGTGTGCTGAACAAATAAGCACTATACATCACTTTCTGTTTGGTGAAGGCATTATGTAAATTAACATAACAGTCCGCAGAAATCAAGAAAAATCCCAAAAAAATTTAAAAAATTTACGAACATCCGAAAATATCCTCAAATTTACACCAAAAACCTGAACCCGCCATAACCCATTATTACTCCTCATCTTACGACCAAACCTTATTTTTACGCCAAAAACAAGGTTTTCCCACCTTATTTACAGGCCCCTGAAACCCAACCCCTGCATCAAAAAACACAAGTTTACCGCCCGACGGTAATACAATCCCGTCTGCCAACCCCTATTTCCTTTCAGTTTGCCGTTTCACCGCTGTCCAAACCCTGAATCTCCCATAAAACTCAAAAAATTCCTACACCGCTGCATGTGCCTTCTATGTGCATATAGTTTGCTTTCAAGATGGCCAAATCAATAGTATCGACTCTACCGGAAAGATTAAAATCGCAGCACGGTTTGTAACCCGGCTGAGTGTAAATCTGCATATAAGAATACTTCAAACAAACCAGGTCTGTAGAATCAACCTTGGCGGAACTAACAGAGGTATACGCACCGTTACCATACTTCTGGGCCTCGCAGCACCAGCAGTTAGGCTTGCCAAGATAATTCCACCTCGACACCATAGACTGACTTACTGTCATACCATTGTTGAACACTCTGCCGACATACAAGCAGTTATTAGGGTCGGCAAGAACATTAACGACTATACTGCCCATCGTCGGGTAAAGCTCATTATTGTCGCAATCATAAATAATATTATTTTCCAAATATATAGTTACCTGACCTGTCGCCACCCCTGTTACTTTCACAGTAAACCACGGATTGCCTATCGAGGGCGGACAAGGCTCCAGCAGCGCACCGTATACCTCATAACCGGAACCCTCTGGCTGCAAAGGTTCTGCCGTTCCTTCGGGAGGAGACGGGTTAATAACCACAGGACAACAAAGCGTCCCTTTTGTTACATCATTTGTATGCACATCAACATCGTATGAGCTTATGCTGCTGCCGCTGAAACTTACCGTGTAAGTCTTTGTTTGACCGATATAAATTGTGGTACTGCCCGTGATAGAGACTGTATCCGCCCACGCCGTCAACGCCATCCCCAAAACCAGAATTAAAACACTTAACTTTTTCATATAGATTCTCCTTTCCGCTTATTTTAATAACCCGATATGAAAAATGACGTGAAACTGTTTCGCACCCGTTTTCTCCTTTTTATCCGGCCCTGCCAATGCAGAGACACCTGATAGTAAACTACCACAAGACCCTGTATAAATCAACAAGAATCCTGACAAAATTTCAAAAAATTCTCTACTGTCTAACCCTAAAAATCCACACCCTAATTCTTGATATTTTTCTATCCCCTAATCGCTGACCACCGACCACCGTATTCTTCCATTACCCCGTTTTTCTATCCGCTTCACGCTATCCGCTATCCGCTATTTTTTGTATGTGCAATTGCAGCGATTTTATGGTATTTTCCCAGATATGTTCAACTTCTTAAAAGGCCGGCTTATTATGGTCAGGCTTATACTCCTGCTGGCAGTCGCCTCACTGGTCGCTATCGGGATAGCCACCATTTACGCCATCGGCCACCCCGCCGAGCTCGCCCCCGCCGCCCAGGCCGCCGACCTCGCCAATCTCTGGAAAAAGCAGCTTATCTTCGCCGCTATCGGCCTGGCAGGCTTCCTATTAGTCAACCAGTTCAACTACCGCCGGCTCGGCCCAATCAGCTACTGGATATTCGGCCTGGTCCTTGCGCTGCTCGCCCTTCTGCTGCTCGACAGAATCATTAACGTCCCCTTCGTCCCCGTCGTCAACAACGTCCGCCGATGGCTGCGTATCGGCACAGCCTCGACCTTCCTCCAAATCCAGCCCTCCGAGATCTGCAAGCTCACCTACATCCTCGTCCTGGCCTGGTATCTGCGTTACCGCACCAACTACCGCAACTTCTCCGCCCTAATCGGCCCATTCCTTCTGACACTGCTGCCGATAGTCCTGATACTCCCTGAACCGAACCTCGGCACCGCTCTGCTTATGATGCCGATATTTTTTACAATGCTTTTCGTCGCCGGCGCAAAGGTCAGGCATCTTTTGCTCATAATCCTTATGGCCCTGCTCGTCAGTCCTCTTATGTGGCTCAAGATAAAACCATACCAGCGAACCAGAATCAGCAGCGTCCTACTCCAGAACAACTGGATTCGCGGGGAAGCCGAGCAGCACCCCATAATCGCCAAAATCCTTGTCGGCGGAAAATTCACAGAAAAGCAGTGGCAGGACGACTGGAGCTATCATTTAATCCGCTCCAAATTCGCAGTCGCCGCAGGCGGCGCCACCGGCTATGGCTTCCGAAAAGGCCCGTTCATCAAATACAATTTTCTCCCCGAAAGGCACAATGACTTCATTTTCGCCATAATCGCCCATCAATGGGGCTTTCTCGGTTGCCTCGGCCTGCTTGCTCTTTACACCCTCATTGTCTTATGCGGCCTCGAAATCGCCGGCAACAACACCGACCCCTTCGGTAAACTTTTCGCCATCGGCATCATCGCTATGCTTGCCGGCGAAGTGATTATCAATATCAGTATGACGCTTGGCCTTATGCCCATCACAGGCCTGACACTGCCGCTGGTCAGCTATGGCGGCTCAAGCCTGATAGTCAACATAACCGCCATTGGATTGCTCAATAACATCGGCCGATGCAGACCCTTCTCCGTCGCCTCTAAACCATTCATACAGTAATACTAAACGCTAAGAAACGCCGTTTGCGACTGTCTGCGTCTCAACCTCTTTCGATAATTTCATCCCGCCGCGAAGTTCTGCCAGTTCCGGCGCGCCCAGCAGCCAGACCACCGCCAGAAAAACAATTGCCCCTACAGGTATGCAGACTGCAACTACAATCCAGTTCCGCACTGTCCCCATCTGCCATCGCAGTATATAAACCGCCGCCGCCATAACCGCACAGCCGCAAAGCGTCCGCAGCAGACTGGCGGCAATCTTTCTGCCGCCGAACAGCCCAAGCCTTTTGTGCAGCAGGTACATCAAAACCGCAGCATTAATCGCAAACGTAACCGACGTAGACAGCCCGAACGCCCCGGCACCCAGCGACGGTATCCACACCATCCCCACAAGCATAATCAGGTTCGCTCCCGCCAGCCAGCACGAAACCTTCAAAGGCGTCTTCGTGTCTTTAAGCGAATAAAACGACCTCGCAAGTATCTGGTAGCTGCAGTACGCCCACATTCCCAGCACGTACATCTTCAGGATAAACCCCGACTGCGCCGCATCCGCAGCGGTAAAATTGCGCCTCGCATAAATCAGCCTCATAATCGGCTCAGCGAGAATGAAAAGCCCCACCCCCGTTGCCATTCCCTCCATCAGTGACAGCCGCAGCGCACGATTGATGCTGTCACGCAGGTTTACTATGTCTCCCCTTGCGGCGTATCGCGTCAGCAGCGGAAAAACCGCTACGCCCAGCGAAATCGCCAGCACCCCCATCGGAAACTGATACAGCGCACGCGCTGCACTGACCCTTATAATAACCCCCTCCGTCAAAGGCCGATGTATTACCCACCCGAAAATATTCATATCAGCCGACCTCGCCGTCGCCGTAAGATTCCACGCTATCGCCGTCGCCAATAACTCCGATAATTGCAGAAACCCAAGCCCTAAAAGCACCGGCAGTAAAAGTTTGACCATCAGTTTTATTCCCGGCTCAATAGGTTTCAGACGCATCCGGATGGAAAATCCGCTTTTATGCAGAAGCCACAAAACCGCAATCAACTGGATAACGCCGGCTGCCGTAACACTTACCGCAACAATCATAAGCTGGCCTGGCAGGTTCTTTTTCAGCATCGGCGCTATCCACCACGCAGCTATAATGCCCACTATATTGAATATGATTGGCGCCGCCGCAGGAAACGCAAAATGTCCCCGGCAGTTCAGCGCCGCAGACCCCATCGCCAAAAGGCACACCGTGACCATATACGGAAACATAATTGTCGCAAGTGTCATCAGCAGCTTCCTGTCCGCAGGTCCCGGCAGTAACGCAACAACTATAAAACCTATCTGGACCACTATCATTATTACCAGCAGTACCACCGCGAGCAGTCCCAGCGCATTGGCCAGCAGCTTTCTGGCGCTTTCTAATCCGCTCTTTTCAATCTCATCTGTAAAAACAGGAACAAACGCCGATGCCAGCGCACCTTCTCCGAAAAGCCGGCGGAAAAGATTGGGTATCTGAAATGCGAAACCGTACGCATCCGTATATCTGCTTGCACCAAGCGATGTGATTGCCATATCACGAAGCATCCCGAATATGCGGGAAATAAGCGTGATGACCGCCACTAACTTGGCGGCGTTGAAAAAATGCTCCCGCTCCTTATGTTCCTGATGAATCTTGTCGTTCATAATACATCCGCTGTATTATTTTCCGAATTCCATCCCTTCAAAATTATCGCCGTAAATGTCGCATTTGTAAAAACCTTTTCTCAGCCTTATATTATGTCGGCTATTGTCCCTTAATCCCTATAACCCCCGAAATCGGCAGTTAATTTGACAATTGACTCTGTTTCTGATATGATACTTCTTTCGTTGTGTGAGGCGGGTTATGAGAAAGAATGCTGCCATCCTGTTGGGGTTAATGGTAACGGTCTTTATCCTGCCGGCTTTTACCTGCTCCGCTTCGGCCCAGCAGTGCGATTTCAACGATGACAACAACGTCGACTGGAAAGACCTCAGCGTAATTACCCGAAACTGGCTGCTCGATTGCTCCACGCACGACTGCAACGGCGCCGACCTCGACAGCAGCGGCTACGTCAACCTCGTCGATTTTACACTCTTTGCAGAATACTGGAACCCACCTTCCAGTCCCTCCTGCCTCCTGATGGCCTGCCACTGCCTGACCGATAGAGGTCAGGAAAAACTCTACCTGTGGCAGTCCGATGACGGCATAAGCTGGAATTTGCTTAACGGCGGGCCTTCTTACTCCGCACCGGAATACGTTATCCGCGACCCTTCTATCTTCAAACATACCGACGGCAAATACTACATCTGCTATACCAATAATAACACCAGCCCGCAGAACTTCACCGGCACGAGATTCGGCGTTGCCTCCTCACCGGATTTGGTCGCCTGGACACACGTTAGCTGGGTAGATTTTGGCAGCGTCTCTTACGTCTGGGCGCCGGAGTGGTTCATAGATACCGATGGTTCTGTCCATATTTTCGTCGCGGTTGATTATATAATTAAAGAAGTGCATCCGACAAATTCAACATTTACTACCTGGTCGGGTCCTGTGATAGTTTTGAATGGAGGCATTGACCCCTATATAATCAAATTAGGCGGCACATATTACTTATGGTATAGAGATAACGCCAAATATATAGTATACGCTTCGAGTTCATCTCTCACAGGCGGCTATACGACGATTAAGACGGGGGATTGGGCTGGGTGGGGGAAAAGAGAAGGCGATTGTTTAGTTCTTTTAGATAATGGCGTGTGGAGAATGTATTTTAATCCGGAGTTGGGCGCTGTGTATTATAGCGATTCATTTGACAACTGGCAGACCTGGACCGCCCCCCTCTTAATAACTGATGACAGCGACACTTTAACACCAGGCCACGGCACCGTAATCTTTTGGCATTAACCCCCCGCCGACATTTATCTGTCGCAGATGGTAAATCAATCGAAAATTGAAAATCGCAAATCGAAAATGTAAATAGCCCCAAGGGGATTCGAACCCCTGTTGCCGGGTTGAAAACCCGGTGTCCTGGACCTGCCTAGACGATGGGGCCTGCTTTAGTTTCGAGTTTTTAGTGTTGAGTTTTGAGTTAAAAGATTCAAACTAAAAACTCAAAACTTAGAACTCAAAACTATTCAAGGGTGATTGCTTCGACCGGACAACCGTCAACACATACACCGCAATCGATGCAGGCGTCGCTGACCACAGCTTTGCCCTCAGCCATACTAATGGCTTCACTTGGACATTCTTCCACACAGGTTTCGCAGCCGGTGCATTTACTCTTATTTACTTTAGCTGGCATTTTTGTAACCTTCCTAAAATTATAGTATTAAACCTTCAGCAAAAGGCAAAATGTTACAAAATTATCGAGAGATTACAATCATATTTTTTCAAAATCCGAGCGTAAAAGAAAGGCTTTTTTCTATTTGGGGGGCGGTTGCGGCTGCAAATTTGCATTGGCATCGGCGGGCAGGGCTGTTTGTTTAGTGGGAGGAGGAGCGAAACCACCCAGTGCAACAGCCATATCTGCAACGAGTTTGTTTGAGTCATATTGTGCCGTCCAGTCCAAAACTTTATTGAAACTGCTCCCCTGCGATTTTGCCAGAAGATACATAGCCATAATACGAACAGGCCAATTTGAATCGTTAAGGTTTTTGGACAGGGCGTCTATCAGTTCATAATCCAAAGGCAGGGAAATCATATAGGCCATTGTATGCACCCTGACAACCCAGTCCTCGTCAGCCAGATTACGCGATAACGCCGATTTCAAAAGCGGAGGCATCCAGTCGGCGTACGTAAATTTATAAGGCGGCTGGCGGCGGGACGTCCCGCCAAAGACAGACTGCTCCGTCAAAAGGCCGGCAAAAAGCTGGGCGCCCTTGATTTTTTGGCCCTGCTGACCTTTTTTGAGCGTATCAAGCCGATTCTGGAGAAATTTATTATCGAGTTCAATACGCGGACGCTGCACAACCAAAGCAGCAGGCTTTACATCGGAAATCCTGTTGGTGGGTTTGCCGGCAGCATCTATTACAGGGTCAATATAGAGCGTAAGCTCTATATTGGCAGAGGCCTGCGGATGCATCAGAAGCATCTGCCTGAGCCGGCCTGTGAGAAGCCTAAGCGGCACAATCAGGCTGCTGCCCGGCTCAATCGGCAAAGCAGGCTGGATTTTCATCGAAAGCAGGTTCGGTATTTTTCTGTTTAAGTCGCCGACAAGGTTGGCATCGACCCGTATTTGGCCTGTGAACAGCCCGTTATCGGAAATCACCAGCGGCTCGGCGGAATTGTTTACTATGGCAACAAAGCCGTCAAAGTCGCTTTCATAAGAGAATTTACTGCCTCGAACATTAAGCCGGGCGGAAATTATCTTGTCAGGCGCGGTAAATTTTGGGGCGATTGGCTGGGCCAAGCTATTTTTCAATACCGCAAGCATAACACTGCTGTCGACCGGCGGAACATACTCTTTGCCTTGCTCTGTCAGGAGCTGCCTTGCCCTTTCAGCCTCGAATGAGCCGGGGTCGGCATTGATAGCGGATTTGAGGGTTTCGGCAGCCGCATCTTTCTGACCATCCGTAAACTGGATGTGAGCGGTCGTTAAGTCGGCAACTATGGTTTTGTTATAGCTTTTGATTATCTGCTTTGCCCATTCGGTTTGGTCGTTTACTGCGAGTGAATAAGCCAGCAGAGAAGCGGCTGTCGGCGAATTTGGGTCTATCGAATAAGCCTTGTTGGCCCATTCGAGGGCTTTGCCTGCATCAGGCATAATAAAGCAGTAAAACCAGGCAAGCTCGGAGGCAATTAAGGTTTTTTTGTCGGCTGCCTCTGAATTAAAGGTGGAAATTGCTTTTTCCTGGGCGTTTTGGAGGATTTGGGCTGATTGCTTTAAGTCGCCGGTTTTTGCTGTTGCTTTGCCGGCAATAGCTTCAAGAATAAGGTCGAAGCGGCCGCTTTTGCGGACATCATCAGCGATTTGCGAACATTTTTGGATGTTTCGCGGGCTGTTGTAGCAACTGACAGCCCAGGGGATATATATGTAAGCGGGCAGGGGTTCAGCCAGGCGCAGGTAGCTGAATAAGCTGGCGCAGTATTCATAAGTATCGGCGGCGACATCGTAAAGCTGGCCGCCCGGAGCAGATGCGGTAAATTGGGCAAAGGCCAAGGCGGCTTTCATATCCAGAGGATTTTCACAAATCGTCAGCCGCAAGTTTTCAAGATACATCGGTGATGGTATTTGTGCCGGTGCAAGCTCCACTAATTTCTCGAAGGCAAGGTGATTGTATTTATTGTCGGCGTAAGCCTGCATAAAGAAAGATATAGCTGAGTTAGCGTCTGCTTTTTCTGCATTTAGCAGGCCGAGCAGGGTTTCCAGTTCGGAATTGAGGGTTTTGTTTTTGCCGCCGAGGTTTTTGAGCAGCTCTTCGAGGAATTTTTCCCGCTGGTCGCGGGAATTTAGGCGGTCGAGCAGATATTTAACTGCCTCTCTTGCCGGGCCGAGGTCGGAGGATTTATCAAGGTAATGGAGAAGCAATTGATAGACAAGTTCAGAATAGTCCTGCTCCGGCTGGAGTTGGGGGGAGTTTGCATCTGCGATATTGCCGGCGAAACGCGAACGGCACAAGAGCATAATCGCTTTGGGATAAATGTAAGTGGCTTTGCTGTCGAGAGTTATGGCGGCGTTTAGAAAGAGTATGGCCTGCCGCATATTTTCGGCAGTTGGGCCGCCGGCAGATTCAGGGCCGGATAATTCGCAGGCTATATCGTAGAATTTCTGGGCTACGGACGATGAAAAAAGCTGTTCGGAATCGGAAGCAGGAGTGCCGGAGTAGGCCGAAACAGGGAAAAAACAGATAAAAGCAAAAAAGGCAATCACCTGCAATATCTTGCCAATACGAGACTTATGCACTGCTATTGAGCAGTGTGGCGATACTACTTTTATGGACATTTGTCTGTTCCGATAGACCCGATAAAAAAACATCCTAAAGTATATTTCGGGTAATTTTCATTATTGCTTTACGTTTATTTAGGGGGTTAAGTTTAGATATTTCGGGCTGTCTGGCGGAGAATAAGAGGCAATTTAGCTAATCAAAGGCAAAGTACTTTTCGGTAAAATAGGCAAAATTTAGCGGTTGCAGGGGCGGGAAAAAGTGAGAAAAAGTGAGAAAAAATGCGAAAAATTTGGAAATTTTGCGAAAAATGTGTGCGATTTTGCGAAAAAAAGTATGGTTTTTGCGAAATTTTTGAGTAGTGCAACAAAATT
>Ga0315282_10001849_pt1 | contig 39588 bp, 31 predicted proteins | sample YL17G07_20_MG_FD_203693 | JGI IMG/M metagenome (GOLD analysis project Ga0315282, IMG submission 203693) | Sediment microbial communities from Yellowstone Lake, YNP, Wyoming, USA - YL17G07_20 | ecosystem: Environmental > Aquatic > Freshwater > Lake > Sediment | place: USA: Wyoming | collected...
CCTCTGTGCGTTTGAGAGATCCGCGACCTCTGGCTAAGGCCACCCTCCGCCTCGAAACCCAAGAGTTGCCGTCGTGCCCCCGCGGAGTCGAGCACTTGGCCCCGAATTGGTGTGCGGTGCCAATTCTCCCGGCGCGAATCCCGTTATGGCAAAGGGACTGCCTGACCCCTCCTCTAAGACGTAAGACGTTGCCGAGTATGTCAACTTGACGCGGCCTGCTGGGAACAGCCGTCGCGTCGGCCGGGTGAGGCAGGTGGAAACAGGAGGGGTGGGAGGGGCTTGGTCGGGAGGATAGAAATCTGGTGCCAGGCACTGGATTTGCTGGATTTACAGTATGGCGCACGGGATATGCAGCGGTCCGGCGTTCGCGCTCACACGGATCGGGCCGCCAGCCCGGACCTGTCTGCCGGGACCAGATGGGGGGATGGTCTGCTTCACCGACCCAGAGATCCCTTTCACCAGCCAGGTTCCGCTTGACCTGTCCCGGGGTGGATGGTAACGTCTCCGCCGACATCGGTATTTGTCGGGTCTCCTTCCCTGGCTCGGCCGACGCACCGGTCGCCTGTCCCCTGCGGAAGCGGTTCCCGGCCGCGCCCGGTCTCCTGTTTCCTGTCGGTTCGGCGTCCCATTGGCTCTCTCGGTTGAAATGGCATGGAAATAGTTACGGAAGGAATTACACTGGCCAGCCTGCGTGAGATGGCCGGGAAGAAGTTCGGCGACATGGTGAAAGCCGTCGTCGACGTCGAGAGGGGGATCATGGCCGTCGATGGTGAGCTTCACGCGGATGAGGAGGGTCTCCTCTTAGAGAATGGGTCGAAGCAGGCGAGCCTCTGGGGGATCAACATCTATCCAGATGTGGCTGGCGATGATTGGCTGGAATTTGATTCGCTGATCAACCTTCGCCCCTCGCAAGGAAATCGGAGCCGGGGAGTCGACGACCCGCAGATCAGGGAGAAGATCAAGGGTATCGTGTCGAGGCTGGTAAGACGATGAAGCGGCAGCATCAAGAGCTGGCATCGGGACGGTGGTTCGAGCTTTCCCTTGTCGGTCAGTTGGGCAACATCGGGAGCGAAGTTGAGCGCGCCATTCGGTGGAGAGCGAAGGGAAACGCGGACTACGCCGAGAGGGCTTTCGAGCGCGCATTGGAGCTCCTGGACCTGAGCATCGCCGACAGTAAGAACAGGACACGCCTCAGGGAGCTCACGCGCCTTCGAGAGGGGCTGGTCGACTATTTCTGCTTTGACAACATCTACGGCTCTTCCGATGAATCGTGGAGGAAGTATTTTCGTTCCTTCGCCTATGCCGTTGCGATTCACCGAGGGGTGTGACGGCCCCTGACCTGTGCCTTGCCTGGCATCGTGTCTCCGGTAACGGCATTTGCCTGGCGCCGCCATCGTGCGCGAAAGGAGCCGCCCCGGCTGATCACGGGCGCGATGGTCAAGCCCGGCGCGGTCGTGATTGACGTCGGGATCAACCGCATCGAGGGGAAACTCGTCGGCGACGTGGATTTCGATTCCGCCGTCCCGGTTGCGTCCGCCATCACTCCCGTCCCCGGCGGCGTCGGCGCCATGACCGTCGCCATGCTCCTCAAGAACACGCTGCAGGCATTCGAGCAATCGCTTGCGTGACGCCTGCATCGCAAAGGCACGTACCCCCCAATAGCCGTCCGCTGCCGCTTCCCCACCCGTTACCGGCGAAAGTCGGGTCGCCTGCCGGACGCCGAGCCGCGTCCCCGTGGCCGCCTGAATTGGCCGGGAGCGGACCCCTGGTCGCCCCGCTCGGTCACCTCCCGGAGGCAGGCCAGGCCCGCCCCGACGCGATCGGAGCCCACCGAGCGCCGCTGGGAGGTCCTCGCAGGATTCCTCGTCGCCGATGCCTGCGGGGCGCGAGGCACGGAGGCTCTCCGGGGAGAGCGGGTCTCAGCCTTGGCCGCCGCCCGCGCCCGCTCTCCGGCCCCGTGCGTGCGGATGGCCGCGATGCGCTGGGCGAGCGGGACTTCCAGCCGCTCCGCCGGCCTCCGCGCGTAATCGAATCCGGAGACCTGGTGCCGCGGCAGGGGCTTCCCCAAATGACGCTCGATGGCGCGGAGGTCGCCCTCCTCATCGGGCGAAACGAAGGTGTACGCTTCGCCCGTGGCCTCGGCCCGGGCTGTGCGCCCGACCCGGTGGATGTAGTCCTCGGGAAGGTGCGGCACATCGAAGTTCACGACCAGGCCGAGGGCCTCCACGTCGATGCCGCGGGCCGCGATGTCCGTGGCGACGAGGACGCGGAACTGCCCGCGCTTGAACCCGACCAGGGCGTCCATCCGCTGGGCTTGGCTGCGGTTGCCGTGGATGCGGGCGCAGGACACCCCCTGTCTCACCAGAAAGTCGGCCAGCCGGTTGGCCCGGTGCTTGGTGCGTGTGAAGGCCAGGACGCTCTTGGCCGATCCCTGCCGCAGGAGTTCCAGCAGGAGATGGGACTTCAGCTCGTGCGGAACCGCGTAGGCCCGGTGCGTGATCCCGGCCGCCGGGGCGGACTTCCGCTCGATGTTCAGGAACACGGGATCCTGCAGCAACTCCCTGGCCAGGCCCACGATGGGGACTGGCAGCGTCGCCGAGAATAGCAGCGTCCGCCGTCGCCCGGGAAGCCGCTGGAGGATGCGGCGGATGTCCGGCAGGAACCCCATGTCGAGCATCCGATCCGCCTCGTCCAGCACCAGGCACTCGATGCCGTCCAGCCGCGCGTAGGGATACTGCAGGTGGTCGAGGAGGCGGCCGGGGGTGGCGATGAGAACGTCCGCGCCTCTTCGAAAGGCTTGCTCCTGGGGGCCCATGGCGACGCCCCCGTAGATCGCTGCGCCGGTGAGGCCGGTGCCGGCTGCCAGGTCACGGAGGTGCTCGGCGATCTGGACGGCCAGCTCGCGGGTGGGGACCACCACCAGCGCCCGCGTAGTGCCGCGGCGTTTGTTCAGAAGATCGTGGAGGATGGGCAAGAGGAAGGCGGCGGTCTTCCCGCTGCCCGTCACGGCCGTGGCCATCACATCGCGGCCCAGGAGGAGCGGCGGGATCGCCGCCCGCTGGATCGGCGTTGGACGGTCGAATCCCATCCGCTGCGTGGCCTGTACGAGTCCTGCATCGAGTCCAAGGTCAACAAACGACATGCGTGTCCCTGTGCTTTCCGCGGGCACAAGACGCCCGCGCACGGGTCGCGTGTGACCGCTGCTATGTCCGGCTTGGTTGTGTGTGAGGGAATAACGGAGGGATCGCCGGAGAGGCCGCCGTTCAGGCTCTGAGACCTGCCCTATCCTGCTCGTCCCGCTTCAGAGCCTCGACGTGTCCGGCTGCCGTTGCGGATTGCGAAGGGACTGTAACATACGAGGGAGCGTTCGCCAAGGGATTTCCCGTCCTCGACCCGTGGGGAGTCCGCGCCCTCTTGCCGAACCGACGGGGCCTCGGCCCACGCCGGTTCCCGGCGGCGTGGGAGGTCAGGCCGAGGCCTCCGCGTACTCCTCCAGGAGGGTTCCGACCAATTCCTTGACGGACACGATCTTGGTGGCCCGGTAGGCGTTCTGACCCGCGAAGGCGAATCCGCGCTTGAGGTCGCCCCGCTGGGCGTTGATGAGGGCCAGGGCGATGCAGTACGGGCTGTTGGTGTAGTCGCAGGTGATGATGCAGTGGTACGGGCACTGGAACGGAATCTTCTTGTCGTTGTTGGCGTCATCGATGAACTGGTTCCGGATGGCCCGGCCGGGCATGCCCACCGGGCTCTTGATGATCATAATGTCCTCCAGCTTTGCCCGGATATAAACCTCCTTGAAAGCGAGGGAGGCATCGCACTCGTGCGTCGTCACGAAGCGCGTCGCCATTTGGACGCCGGCGGCGCCGAGCCGCAGAAACCTGTGAATGTCCGCTCCGGTGTAGATGCCCCCGCCGGCGATCACGGGAATCGCCTTCTGGTGCCTTACCTCGAAGGGCGTGAGCTCGGCCAGGACCTCCGCGACCAATCGTTCCAGGGCGTAGGCAGGGTTGCCGATCTGCTCCGGCTTGAACCCGAGATGCCCGCCGGCCAGCGGCCCCTCGACCACGATGGCGTCGGGGAGGTAATCGTACCGTTCCGTCCATCGCTTGGCGATGATCCTGGCCGCCCGCCCGGAAGACACGATGGGCACCAGCTTCGTCCGGCCCGTACCGGTGAGGTAGCGGGGAAGATCCAGCGGGAGGCCCGCTCCGGAGAAGATGATGTCAATCTCCTCCTCGAGGGCCGTCTTCACCAGGTCGCCGAAATTCGACAGCGCCACCATAATATTGACGCCGAGGATGCCCTGGCTCAGCTCCTTCGCCCTGCGTATCTCCCGCTTCAGGGCCCGGATGTTGGCTTCGAGGAAATGCGAATAGAGGTCCGCCTCGAGCATCCCGATCCCCGCAGAGGCGATGACGCCGACCCCGCCCTCGTTGGCGACCGCGGATGCCAGCCCGGACAGCGACACGCCAACCCCCATTCCACCCTGGATGATGGGAAGGGGGGCGGTGAGAGCCCCGATGCGCAAGGCCTGCGGACGGCGACCGCTCATGAACGACATCCTTTCGCGGGCATGCCTAGCGGCCCGCTCTTTCCCGCCGGAATCGACTGGACTCGCCGAGGAGGACCGACCATTCGCTGCGGCCATGTCTCAAATGTGGCTCTCGCCATGCAGCCGGGATACAAGGAAGGGTCCGGGCCGCGGAAGGCATCCGCCGCACGCGCTGACGGACGCGGCAACAGGTCGTGCATCATAGGAAGGACAAGGCGGCCTCAGGGTAGTCTGTGGGAGGGTGTTTGGCAACCACGAATTTCATCGTGGCTGGAAATAGTTACCTGAGGGCTGATGGCGTCGGGCTCTGTGGCCTGCTGGGCCGGACCGGAGGGGCTACCGATTGCCGGGCTGGAGGAGGCCAGGAGAAGCAGCGGGCCTGCTCGCGGCGACTCCTGCGACAGGCGCCGCAGGAGGCTGGGTCGCCGGCCCACGTGATGGAGGGGACGCCTCGGCGGTGCCTGGCGGAGGACCCGAGGATGGCGCTCTCGCCTCCAGCGGCGCGGGCTCCGTGCCCTTGATGAAGTATTCCAGGATGGCGCCCTTCTCGTCGTGCGGGGCGGGGCGACCGGTCATGTAGTTGACGGGAACGGCGACCACGTTCTCTGGCACCGGAAAGTCATCCGGCGGAAGATCTGCCAGCGCCTTCTGCATAAAGGCGATCCAGAGCGGGAGGGCCAGCCGGCTTCCGGTCTCCGCCGAGCCCAAGGAGCGCTTCACGTCGTAGCCGATCCAGACTCCGGCCACCAGGTTGGGGGTGAAGCCGACGAACCACACGTCGGTCGCCTCGGAGCTGGTTCCAGTCTTTCCCGCCAGCGGCCGTTTGAGGACATGGGCGCGGGCGCCCGTTCCTCGCTCCACTACGCCTTTCATCACGTTCGTCAAGACATACGCGGTCTCCGGCCGCATGACCTCCTGCGGCTCGACGATGTGTTCCTCCAGGATGCGCCCCTGGCTGTCGGCCACCTTGCGGATGGCAAACGGCTCCGCCCGGACCCCCCCGTTGGCGATGACCCCGTACGCCGAGACCAGCTCCAGCGGGGTGACCTCGGAGACGCCCAGGGCCAGGGCAACCTCGCGCCGCAGATCGCTCTCGATCCCCATCTGGTGAGCCATCCGGATGACCGGATCCACGCCGACCCGCTCAATCAGCCTCACGGTCACGACGTTGATCGAGTTCTCCAGCGCCCGGCGCAACGTCGTGGGTCCGTGGAACTTGCGGTCGTAGTTCTCCGGGGACCACTCGACCACCTTTCCCTCGACCCGGAAGTGGAAGGTGATGGGAGAGTCCTCGATGATCGTGGAGGGCGTGAGCCCGCGGTCGAAGGCGGTGGCGTAGACAAACGGCTTGAAAGCGGAGCCGGGTTGTCGTCGCGCCTGTACGGCGCGATTGAACTTGCTCCGCTCGAAATCGTAGCCTCCGATCATGGCCTTGACCGCCCCGTCCCGGGGATCGAGCGCCACCAGCGCCCCTTCGAGCTCCGGGTCCTGCTCCAGGGACAGATCCATGGTTTTGCGTCGTTCATCCACCGAGAGCACCTGGACCACGATGGGGTCGCCTTCGTGGAACGCCTCGGCGAGGTTCCTGATCTTCGTCCACTGTATGCTCTCTAGAGAAATCTCCCCCCGGTAGCGCCCGAGCTGGACCTCCAGGGACTTCGGCTTTACCCTGAGGACGGTGCCGGGAAGGATCTCGCCAACTCTCGGCGTGTACGGGCCGATGCGGGCCCGGGCCGTCTCCGCGCCCCGCTCCTTCCGGGGGCGGAAGCCCCGGGCCTTGTCGAGATCGCGGAGGCCGCCAACCAGGGCCTCCTCGGCGGCGCGCTGCATCTTCAGGTTGAGCGTGGTGTAGACCTTCAGCCCGGTGTTGTAGAGGGCGTAGGCGCCGTAGGTGTCCTCCAGCGACTGTCGGACGTGTTCGACGAAGTAGGGGGCGATGGTTCGGCTTCGGGTGAACAGCGTCTCGTCGAAGGGGGTCTGGCCGGCTGCCGCGGCCTGTTCTCGGTTGATGAGCTTCATCTCCACCATGCGGTTCAGCACGTGGTCGCGCCGGCGCCGGGCCCGCGCCGGGTCCAGGATGGGGGAGAACCGGTTCGGGGCGCTGGGAAGCCCGGCCAGCATGGCGACCTCGGCCAGGTTGAGTTCCCCCACCGATTTCTTGAAATACGTCTGGGCCGCCGCCTCCACCCCGTAGGCCCCGTGGCCGAAGTAGACCTGGTTGAAGTAGAGCTCCAGGATCTTGTCCTTGGAGTAGTGTTTTTCGACCTCGACGGCCAGGAGGGCCTCTTTGATCTTGCGGGTGAAGCTCTTCTCGGGTGTGAGGAAGAGGACGCGGGCCAGCTGTTGGGTGATGGTGCTGCCCCCCTGGGATTTCCGCCGGGTCAGGAGATTCATGATCATGGCTCGGGCGATGGCCCGAGGAGAGAGGCCGCGATGCTCGTAGAAGCGGGAATCCTCGACGGCAAGCACTGCCTGTTTCAACTGGGACGGGATCTTGGCGAGGGGGAGCAGGATGCGCCGCTGCTCGTAGAATGAGGCAAAGGGCTCATCCTGATCCGTGTACAGAGTGGTCACGAGGCTGGGCTGGTAGTCCTCGAGGCCGTCCAGACTGGGGAGATCGCGGAGGAACGCGAAGAAGATGCCGGCGGCTGCCCCCGAGGCCATCACCAGGAGGATCAGCAGGCTCCACAGGCCAGCGAAGACAAGGCGACGGAAGTATGCCTGCCGGCTGGTGTAGGTTCGGTCGCCACGTCTGCTGAACGCCATGGTGGCGGAACTATAGCATACGGACGTGGAGGAGAAAAGCGCACGCTCGGCGCCGCCGCCGGCCCCGCCTCGAGACGGGGCAAGCAGAGCAGGCGGCGGCCTTTTCGGTTGCGGGGCCTCAGTGGCTGTGGTACAAGATGCGCCTGCACGCCCCGATCCGGGATGCTTGAGGGAGTCGAGAGGCCACACCGGCCCGCAGCGGGGATCTGTTACGCCGGATCCGGATCGGGGCAGTCGAATCGGAGCATGCGACATGGACGTGGATCGGGAAGCTCGGCGACAGTTGGACGTGCTGAAGGCCAGGGTGGTGGACCTCCTGGTGGAGGAGGAGCTGTACGAGAAGCTCCGGCGGTCGCTCTCCACGGGGACGCCGCTCCGGGTGAAGCTCGGCCTGGATCCCACGGCGCCGGACCTCCACATCGGTCACACGGTCGTCATTCACAAACTGCGGGAGTTCCAGACCCTCGGGCACGACGTCATCTTCCTCATCGGCGACTTCACCGGGATGATCGGAGATCCGAGCGGCCGGTCCGAGACCCGCAAGCCCCTCACCATCGAGGAGATCCAGCAAAATGCCGAGACCTACAAGCGACAGATCTTCAAGATCCTGGACCGGGAGCGCACGACTATCGAGTACAACAGCCGCTGGGGGAAGGCGCTGGGGTCCGAGGGGATGATCAAGCTGGCCGCGCGGTACACGGTGGCCCGGATGCTGGAGCGGGACGACTTCCAGAAGCGCTTTGCCGAGGGGCGTCCCATCAACCTCCACGAGTTCCTATACCCGCTTCTGCAGGGATACGATTCGGTGGCGCTGCGCGCCGACGTCGAGCTGGGGGGGACGGACCAGAAATTCAACCTGCTGGTCGGACGCGAGCTCATGCGGGACAATGGGCTCGAGCCTCAGGTCATCATGACGCTGCCGATCCTGGAAGGTCTGGACGGCGTCCAGAAGATGAGCAAGAGTCTGGGTAACTACATCGGCATCGACGAGTCTCCCGAGGCGATCTTCGGGAAGGCGATGTCCATCCCCGATCATTTGATCGCGCGGTACATGGAGCTGGCGACTGCCATCCCTCGGGAGGAGATCGCGACGATCCAGGCGGGAATGGCCAGTGGTTCGATTCACCCGAGGGACGCCAAGATCCGGCTGGCGAAGGCCCTGGTGGCTCAGTACCATTCGGTCGAAGCCGCCGAGAAGGCGGCGCGGCGATTCAACGAGACCTTCAGTGCGCGAGTCTTTCCGGCTGACGCGCCGACCGTGACGCCTCCGGTTGACCTCTTGGAGCCCGGCGGGAAGATCTGGATCGTTCGCCTGGTGACGTTCGCCGGGGCCGCCCCCAGCGGATCCGAGGCGAGGCGGTTGATCCGGCAGGGGGGAATCGAGGTGGACGGGGAGGCGATTCGAGATGAGGACTTCCGGGTTCTCCTCGACCGGGAGCGGCGAATCCAGGTCGGAAGGCGCCGATTCTTCAGGGTCTTCCCGCCTAAATAGCCGAACAAGAAATTTCGGACTCCGGCGAAAGAATTGCTTGACAGATCGGGGGGAGTGGGGTAAATATAAAGGTCCGCCGGGCTGTAGATCCTTCAGTCAGGATCTTGACCGGACAGGCGAAGCGTTCTAGATTTTCTTGTGGCGGGAGGTGTCGCGGCCCGCCACTTGTGTTCTCTGACAATAGAATATCATTGCTACTGGCTTGTGGGTGGACACACGCGCAATTCCACCTCCGCCGGCCAGAGGCGGAGGGGTCCGAGATCTCTCGCAAGAGAGAACGTAATTACTCGGAGAGTTTGATCCTGGCTCAGAACGAACGCTGGCGGCGTGCCTAACACATGCAAGTCGAGCGAGAAAGTCCCCGCAAGGGGATGAGTACAGCGGCGAACGGGTGAGTAACACGTGGGCAACCTGCCCCTCAGTCAGGAATAACCCCGCGAAAGCGGGGCTAATACCAGATGACGTCCCCTGGGGGCATCTCCGGGGGACCAAAGGGGGCGAGCGCAAGCGGCTCTCGCTGAGGGATGGGCCTGCGGCTGATTAGCTAGTTGGTGGGGTAACGGCCTACCAAGGCGACGATCAGTAGCCGACCTGAGAGGGTGACCGGCCACACTGGGACTGAGACACGGCCCAGACTCCTACGGGAGGCAGCAGTGGGGAATATTGCGCAATGGGCGAAAGCCTGACGCAGCGACGCCGCGTGGGTGATGAAGGCCTTCGGGTCGTAAAACCCTGTCGGGTGGAACGAATCCCCCGCGAGTGAATAGCCCGCGGGGTTGACGGTACCACCGAAGGAAGCCCCGGCTAACTACGTGCCAGCAGCCGCGGTAATACGTAGGGGGCGAGCGTTGTTCGGATTTACTGGGCGTAAAGAGCGCGTAGGTGGTTCGATTAGTCGGAGGTGAAATCCCTCGGCTCAACCGAGGATCCGCGTCCGATACTGTCGAACTTGAGTGCAGGAGAGGAGAGCGGAATTCCCAGTGTAGCGGTGAAATGCGTAGATATTGGGAGGAACACCGGTGGCGAAGGCGGCTCTCTGGACTGCCACTGACACTGAGGCGCGAAAGCTAGGGGAGCAAACGGGATTAGATACCCCGGTAGTCCTAGCCGTAAACGATGGGCACTAGGTGTGGGAGGTATCGACCCCTTCCGTGCCGCAGCTAACGCATTAAGTGCCCCGCCTGGGGAGTACGGCCGCAAGGTTGAAACTCAAAGGAATTGACGGGGGCCCGCACAAGCGGTGGAGCATGTGGTTTAATTCGACGCAACGCGAAGAACCTTACCAGGGCTTGACATCCCGCGAATCCCTCCGAAAGGAGGGAGTGCCCGCAAGGGAGCGCGGAGACAGGTGGTGCATGGCTGTCGTCAGCTCGTGTCGTGAGATGTTGGGTTAAGTCCCGCAACGAGCGCAACCCTCACCCCTTGTTGCCATCAGGTCAGGCTGGGCACTCTAGGGGAACTGCCCCGGTCAACGGGGAGGAAGGCGGGGATGACGTCAAGTCATCATGCCCCTTACGCCCTGGGCTACACACGTGCTACAATGGCCGGTACAAAGGGATGCAAGACCGCGAGGTGGAGCTAAACCCAAAAAGCCGGTCTAAGTTCAGATTGGAGTCTGCAACTCGACTCCATGAAGGAGGAATCGCTAGTAATCGCGCATCAGCACGGCGCGGTGAATACGTTCCCGGGCCTTGTACACACCGCCCGTCACACCACGAAAGCCAGTTGTACTCGAAGTCGCCGAGCTAACCCGCAAGGGAGGTAGGTGCCGAAGGTATGACTGGTGATTGGGGTGAAGTCGTAACAAGGTAGCCGTATCGGAAGGTGCGGCTGGATCACCTCCTTTCTAAGGAGCTAACCCGTTCCGTCGGAAGGCGGGACGAACGGCTTCGAGGTCGATTTACCCCAAGCTGGTAGCAATGATATCTTCATAGACGCGCGCATCCGAGCTGAGAGAGCGACACCAGCGGGGAGGGACCCGACGGGAGATGTAGCCGGAAGGGTGGCCCTCCCCCCTTTTGTGTCGGGGGAGAAGGATCCGCAGCCCCTCAGCCGAGCGGGGAGCCCGCTGGACGGATTGGAGAGGGCCTTTAGCTCAGCTGGCTAGAGCGCACGCTTGATAAGCGTGAGGTCCCTGGTTCGATCCCAGGAAGGCCCACCACCCATTGCGGAATGTCGAATGCGGATTCCGCACTCCGCATTCCGAAATCGGGTTGTGGGGATGTAGCTCAGACGGGAGAGCACCTGCTTTGCAAGCAGGGGGTCAGCGGTTCGATTCCGCTCATCTCCACCACGCGTCTCGCGTGGATGCAGCGCGCGGAAGCGGTATTCCGCCTGGGGCGGAATTCGCTCTTTGACAACTGAATAGCGATCGGGTATCCACTCTGTTTCACCGAAGCAAAGTGGGGTCAAGCTACTAAGGGTATACGGTGGATGCCTTGGCACCAGCAGGCGATGAAGGGCGTGGTAAGCTGCGATAAGCCTCGGGTAGTCGCACACAGACGCCAATCCGAGGATTCCCGAATGGGGCAACCCCTCCCGGCTAATCCCGGGAGATCCCGCTCTGAATCCATAGGGGCGGGAGGCCAACGCGGGGAACTGAAACATCTCAGTACCCGTAGGAAGAGAAAGCAACCGCGATTCCCCCAGTAGCGGCGAGCGAACAGGGAACAGCCCAAACCGACGTCACGTGATAGCCCGCAAGCGTTGTGGCGCCGGGGTCGCGGGGCCTGACCGGTTCCGATTGCGGTCGGGACGGGGAGTGACAAATCTCACGCGTAACCGAAGCGTCTGGAAAGGCGCACCGCAGAGGGTGACAGTCCTGTAGGGTAAACGCGTGGGACTCCCTGGGTCGGGCTCCCAAGTACCACGGGACACGTGGAATCCTGTGGGAATTCGGGGGGACCACCCTCCAAGGCTAAATACTTGCTGGTGACCGATAGTGAACCAGTACCGTGAGGGAAAGGTGAAAAGCACCCCGAGAGGGGAGTGAAATAGTACCTGAAACCGTATACCTACAAGCAGTCGAAGCCCTATGTTCCGCCGCAAGGCGGAACAGGGTGACGGCGTGCCTTTTGCTTAATGAGCCGGCGAGTTACCGTACGTAGCAAGGTTAAGCCGATCAGGCGAAGCCGTAGCGAAAGCGAGTCCGAACGGGGCGAGTACCCACCCCGCAAGGGGTGGGTGGAGTTGCGTGCGGTAGACCCGAAGCCAGGTGAGCTATCCTTGACCAGGGTGAAGTGGCGGTAACACGCCATGGAGGCCCGAACTCATTACGGTTGAAAACGTATGGGATGAGTTGAGGATAGGAGTGAAAGGCCAATCAAACCTGGAAATAGCTGGTTCTCCCTGAAATAGCTCTAGGGCTAGCCTCGGAGGGTCAGCAGCGGCGGTAGAGCACTGGATGAGCTAGGGCTCTTACCAGGGTACCGACCTCAACCAAACTCCGAATGCCGCTGACTGTACTCCGGGAGTCAGACTACGGGGGCTAAGCTCCGTGGTCGAGAGGGAAACAGCCCAGATCGCCAGCTAAGGTCCCAAAATGCAGGCTAAGTGGGAAAGGCTGTCACATCGCTGAGACAACCAGGAGGTTGGCTTAGAGGCAGCCATCCTTTAAAGAGTGCGTAACAGCTCACTGGTCAAGTGACGTGGCGCCGACAATGTAACGGGGCTCAAGCCTGCTACCGAAGCTGCGAATCCCGCCGCAAGGCGGGATGGTAAGGGAGCGTTCTGCCGCCAGTGAAGCCGGACCGGAAGGACCGGTGGAGGTTGCAGAAGCGATTATGCCGGCCCGAGTAGCGATAATCTCGGTGAAAAACCGAGACGCCGTAAGTCTAAGGTTTCCTGGGGAAGGTTAATCCGCCCAGGGTTAGTCGGTACCTAAGCCGAGGCCGAAAGGCGTAGGCGATGGACAACAGGTTAACATTCCTGTACCACCGGACGGCGACCAAGACGCGATGGGGGGACGCAGGAGGGTAGGCCAGCGCGCGATCGGACGTGCGCGTCCAAGCCGGTAGGGGGCTCCGATAGGCAAATCCGTCGGAGCGCTACCCCGAGAGGTGATGGGGATCCTGTCCTTCGGGACGGGAGAACTGGCTGAGCCCACGCTGCCAAGAAAAACCTCTAGCGAGCCGTCAGGTGACCGTACCGCAAACCGACACAGGTAGACGGGGAGAGCATCCCAAGGCGCTCGAGAGAACACGCGTTAAGGAACTCGGCAAAATGTCCCCGTAACTTCGGGAGAAGGGGAACCGACCACTGTTAGTAGCCTCGCGCTGCGAAGCGGTGGACGGTCGCAGAGAATCAGGCCAACCGACTGTTTACTAAAAACACAGGAGGGTGCGAAGCCGCAAGGCGCTGTATACCCTCTGACGCCTGCCCGGTGCCGGACGGTTAACAGGAGGGGTCAGCCACGCTGCGAGGCGTGGCGAAGCCCTGAATCGAAGCCCCGGTAAACGGCGGCCGTAACTATAACGGTCCTAAGGTAGCGAAATTCCTTGTCGGGTAAGTTCCGACCTGCACGAATGGCGTAACGAGTTGGCCGCTGTCTCAACGCGTGGCTCGGTGAAACTGTAGTTCCGGTGAAGATGCCGGATACCCGCCGTAAGACGGAAAGACCCCGTGAACCTTTACTGTAGCTTGGTATGGGATTCTGGTGCAGCTTGTGCAGGATAGGTGGGAGGCGCTGAACCTCGCCCGTCAGGGTGGGGGGAGCCAACCTTGAGATACCACCCTAGCTACGCTGAAATTCTAACCTACGCCTGTGATCCAGGCGGGGGACAGTGCCAGGTGGGCAGTTTGACTGGGGCGGTCGCCTCCTAAAATGTAACGGAGGCGCCCAAAGGTTCCCTCAGCACGGTCGGTAATCGTGCGGCGAGTGCAAAGGCATAAGGGAGCTTAACTGCGAGACCCACACGTCAAGCAGGTGCGAAAGCAGGGCTTAGTGATCCGGTGGTCCCGCGTGGAAGGGCCATCGCTCAACGGATAAAAGGTACTCCGGGGATAACAGGCTTATCGCGTCCAAGAGTCCACATCGACGACGCGGTTTGGCACCTCGATGTCGGCTCATCGCATCCTGGGGCTGAAGCAGGTCCCAAGGGTTGGGCTGTTCGCCCATTAAAGCGGTACGTGAGCTGGGTTTAGAACGTCGTGAGACAGTTCGGTCCCTATCTACGGTGGGCGGAGGAGATTTGCGGGGAGCTGTCCTTAGTACGAGAGGACCGGGATGGACGAACCGCTAGTGTCCCAGTTGTTCCGCCAGGAGCATTGCTGGGTAGCTATGTTCGGCCGGGATAAGCGCTGAAGGCATCTAAGCGCGAAGCCCCCCCCAAGATGAGATCTCCCGGGCGCAAGCCCCTGAAGGCCCCTCGAAGACCACGAGGTTGATAGGCCGGAGGTGTAAGTCCCGTGAGGGATTCAGCTTACCGGTACTAATCGGCCGTGCGGCTTGACCCCATATTTCTTTGTGGATATCATCATACGGGAAGCAGGGTGGATACTCCGATCGCTATTCTCATTTGGCCATGCGACGCACATTCCTCTTGATCACTGCGGGGGTCGCGCTCGTGCTGGCCGGGGGGGCGTGGCTTGCCGCGGCACAGCTCGGGGAACGGGAGACGGATTCCCGGCCGCAGGACAGTACGCCCGTTTCCGTGCAAGCGTCCCCCCAGGCGAAGGTGGACATTAACCAGGCAGGCCTGGAGGAATTGACCAGGCTTCCGGGGATCACGCCGGCCATTGCGGAGCGGATCGCCCAGCACCGGCCGTACCGCAAGCTGGACGATCTCGTCACCCGGAAGGTCTTGGGGAAGAAACAGTTCGCGAGGATTCGGGAATACGTTGTGGTTCATCCCCGGAATCCATGAGGCGTCGCAGACAGGCACGATCTTGACAGGTTTCCGGTGGCAATGGCGGAGGGGAAACACCCGTTCCCATCCCGAACACGGAAGTTAAGCCCTCCAGCGCCGATGATACTGCCTGGGCAACTGGGTGGGAAAGTAGGTCGCCGCCGGGATTTTTTCGGAGAGGCCTCATGCGAGATGGCATGAGGCCTCTCGTGTTTTTGGACGACGGCCTGCCGAAGGCACCAAGGAATGCCTTGGGCCACGACCGATTCCCCCAAAGAGGGATCCCAGGGTAAGAAATGAAGGCCGCGGATCGAAATCATTGCAAATTCAAGAGGTTGCTTGACAGCCTGGGAGGAATGTGTTACAGACAGCCTCAAAACCTCTTGGAAAAGCAGGCATGAGAAGCTCCAGCATTATGCGAGCGACTCGGAGTTCTTGCCTGAGCGGCCTCGCTCTTCTGGCCGTTGGGATCTCCGTATGCCTCGCTTCCCCGGTGTTGGCTGCACAGGTGACTGTCACCCTTCCGGATCGCTCTGCTGCACTCCGCGTCTTCACGGTCGGTCGCCGGCCGTATCTTGATACCGGCGAAATCGCGGGATTGGTCTCGGGGAAGCTACAGGTGGATGCCGCACGAGGACGTGCCGCTCTCCGTGTGGGCACCCGATCCATGAAGCTTCGTCTCGGCAGCACAACGGTTCGGATCGCGGAGCGGGCCGTTTCTCTTTCATCTCCGCCCCGGCTGGCTGGCCGTCGCCTCCTGGTTCCTTGGGATTTCTTGCCCGTGGTGCTGGCCGAGCGGTTCGGGCCGGAGGCCGTGGAGTGGAAACCGGAGCAGCGGCTCGCGCGGGTGCGCTCAACTGAGGCCACGATCACCCAGGTGCGCGTGGGGGCCTACCCGACGCACACGCGGGTTGTGCTGGAAACGGTTGGCCCGCAGGAGTGGTCCATCGAGAAAGAGGAGGACGGCCACGCCCTGAAAGTCATGCTGCCCGGCGGCGTGCTGGCGAAGGGCATCCAGCCACTCACGCTGCGGGCGGGAGTCGTGCGGGCCGTTCGGCCGGCCCAACGGGCGGGAGGAGCCGAAGTCACGGTCTTCCGCGAGGGCCGGGATGCAGGCATCCGGACTTTCACGCTCACGCATCCGGATCGGATCGTGATTGACATCCTGACCGGGGCGCCAGAGGCGCCCGGCCAACGGGCGGCCCGGGAGGGCGCCAACCCACCAAGCGGGCCTTCTCCACCCACGACCCAACCCGTTCCATCCCCGGAGGCCAGGGCGACTCCGCCTGTGGCGGAACCTGTTCCACGGGTGAGCCAAGCCTCGGCACAACCGGATGTCGCCGCAACCGGGGGGCAGCGGGTCACGGCCCCAACGATCCCGCCGCCGGTTGACGGGAACGCAGGCGGTGCGGCGGGGGGTCCGGTTGTTCTGACCGTCGTCTTGGATCCCGGGCACGGAGGCCACGATACGGGAGCCGTCGGCCCCTCGGGCCTGATGGAGAAGGACGTGGTCTTGGATCTCGCGTTGCGGCTGCGGCGGCTGCTCACGACGCGACTGGGCATCCGGGTCATCATGACGCGGACCGAGGATGTCTTCGTCCCGCTTCAGGAGCGCACCGCCATCGCCAATCGGGCCAAAGCGGATTTCTTCCTGAGCCTTCACATGAACGGGGCCACGGCGCGCGGGGCGGGTGGATTCGAGACCTACTACTTCACCCGAGAACCTTCGGACAGCGACGCCCGCGCCTCGGCGCAGCGCGAAAACCTGGTGATCGACAGCAACGGCGCGGCGGGGAAGGATCTCGAGTTCCTGCTCAAGATCACCCTGGCCGATATGGCGGTGACGCGCGACATGCGGGAATCGAGCGAGCTCGCCGAGTTCGTCTTGAGCTCCCTGGATACGCTGCTGAAGGTGGAGAACCGCGGCGTCAAATCGGGGCCCTTTTATGTCCTCGCCACGGCGGCCATGCCGGCCATCCTGGTGGAGAGCGCCTTCATTACCAACCCTAAGGAGGAGCGGAAGCTTCAACGGGACACGTACCGGCAGCGTGTCGCCGAGGCCCTCTACACAGGGATTGCAAAGTACAAAGTCCGCTACGAGCGGCGCGTCGGAATGAGGACCGGTGCCGCTGCGGCGGCGGGCTCGTGATTCCATGGCCGAGTCCGCGCGCCAGGCCAGGGTCTGGCCGTGGCTCGCCCTCCTGGTTATCTCGCTGGGGCTGACGGCGGCGATCGCGTGGCAACTCGTGCCGGCCGCCACCGACCTGCCGACCCTTCGGTTGCGATCTCCGTCCCCGCAAGCCGCTCCCACTAGGGTGGCGACCGAACGACGCCGGGTGCGCCTGTTCTTTCCGCAGGGGACCGGCGAGGCGCTCAAGGAAGTGGAGCGGGAGATCCCCCGCCGACCCGGCCTGGCGGAGGAGGTGCGGGCCGTGCTTCGGGAACTGGCCAACGGCGAGCCCGGGGGCCGGCCTGCCATCCCGCCCGCGACCGAAGTCCGCCAGGTTTTCCTGGACGCTTTCGGAATCCTCTACCTCGATTTCAACAAGGAGATCCAGGCGGTGCCGGAGGCGCCAGGCGAGGAGCCGGAGCTGGCCATCTCGGCCGTGGTCAACAGCCTGGCCGCCAGCTTCAGCGAGGTCAAGCGAGTGCAGTTTCTCGTCGAGGGGAAGGAGATGGCGGGCATGGCTGGGCGCTGGGACCTTCGTCGTCCCGTCAGCCCGCGCTTCCCCGGCGAGGAGAATCCTCCTGTCGGTTCTCCACTCCAGGAGTAGATCGGAGGCCCGATGCGACCAGACGGACGGCGAGCGGACGAGATGCGGCCGGTCAGCATCACCCGGGACTTCCTCCGGCATGCGGAAGGATCGGTCCTGATCACGGTGGGCGATACGAAGGTGGTCTGCACGGCCAGCGTCGAGGACAGGGTCCCCCCGTTCCTGCGCGAGACCGGGCAGGGTTGGGTGACGGCGGAATACGGCATGCTCCCCCGTTCGACCAAGACCCGCACCCCGCGAGAGACGTCGGCGGGCCGGCCGAGCGGCCGCACGTTCGAGATCCAGCGCTTGGTCGGCCGATCCTTGCGGGGCGTCACCGACCTTTCGGCGTTGGGTGAGCGCACCATCTGGATCGATTGCGACGTCATCCAGGCCGATGGAGGCACGCGGACGGCCGCGATCAGTGGGGCCTTCATTGCCTTGGCCGATGCGCTGCACACCCTGCGGGGGAACGGCCGGATCGCCACGTTGCCGCTGAAGGAGTTCGTGGCAGCCACCAGCGTGGGAGTCGTCGAGGGGCAAGTGGTGCTGGACCTGTGCTATGCCGAGGATGCCATCGCCGAGGTGGACATGAATATCGTGATGACGGGGGCGGAAAAGTTCATCGAGGTGCAGGGGACGGCCGAGGAGGCCCCCTTCGATCGCTCCCAGCTCGATGCGATGTTGCACTTGGCCGCGAGCGGCATCCGGGATCTCATCGCCATCCAGCGAAAGCTGTTGGCGGAACGTTCCGGCGGCGGCAAATAGTCCCTTGACAAATCTGGGCCCCCTTCCTAGAATCGCGCTGGTCATCGCAACCAGCAACGTTGGAAAATTCTACGAGATCGCCGCGCTCCTGCATGGCCTCGGCGTGTTGCCTCTGCCGCTCGACCGGGCTGGGCCGATCGAGGTACCTCCGGAGAGCGGCGACTCGTTTCAGGAGAACGCCCGCAGCAAAGCGGAGGCGGTCGCCCGGGCCTCCGCACAGCTTGCGTTGGCAGACGATTCCGGGCTGGAGGTGGACGCGCTGGGAGGACAGCCGGGCGTACGCTCCGCCCGGTTCGGCGGTCCCCAGACCACCGACGCGGATCGCAACGGGTTGCTCCTGGAAATGCTGCAGGGCATTCCGACGGAGCGGCGCACAGCCCGCTTCCGCTGTGTGGTGGCCATCGCCGAACCGCAGGGTCCCACCCGGGTCGCTGAAGGGATCTGCGAGGGGCGGATCGCGCCGGCACCGCGCGGCGCGCGCGGGTTCGGGTACGATCCCATCTTCGAGATCCCGTCCCTGGGGAAGACCTTTGCCGAGCTTGACCCGGAGGTCAAGAATCGGATCAGCCACCGCGCCAAGGCCATGGAAGGCGCCCGGGCAATCCTCCGGGAAATTCTCGGGGGTCGCACCTGAACTTATCGGTCCCGCGATCGGATGCGAGGGACGTGGGCCCGGGATCCTCGCGAGGTCCTCGGGGAACGACGGCAGCGTCTCGGGGCGTGGCGCAGCCCGGTAGCGCACCTGCTTTGGGAGCAGGGGGTCGGAGGTTCAAATCCTCTCGCCCCGACCAGGGGATTGCGGATTTCGGAATGCGGAATAGCGGACAGGACTAGGGTCTTCCCATTCCGCAGTCCGAATTCCGCATTCCGCAATTGAGAAGATGCGCCTGTAGCTCAGCCCGGATAGAGCAACGGCCTCCGGAGCCGTGTGTCGGGTGTTCAAATCACCCCAGGCGCGCCAAGCGAATGCGGAACACCCAGGGGGTACCCGAATGCGGAATGGACGGAGAGAAATTCCGCATTCCGAATTCCGCACTGGGTACGGTGAGCGTAGCTCAATTGGTCAGAGCACTGGACTGTGGCTCCAGGGGTTGAGGGTTCGAGTCCCTCCGTTCACCCCACGGGGAAATTCGGAACACCCACTGGGTACCCGAATGCGGAGTGCGGAATGATTGGTGAATGGCGGGCGAGGAACTGATTCACATTCCGCATTCTGCATTGAAAATGGGCGCCCGTAGCTCAGTTGGATAGAGCGGCTGGCTTCGAACCAGCAGGTCGGGAGTTCAATCCTCTCCGGGCGCGCCAGCCGGGCGAAAGCCTGGATGACCAATGACAGGTGAATGACCAATGACGAATGGCCAATAATCCGCGGCGGTGTTCGTGTTTCAATTGGTCATTGGGAATTGGACATTGGTCATTCCGTGAGGTTGCGCCTGTAGCTCAGTGGATAGAGCATCTGCCTTCTAAGCAGAGGGTCGGGCGTTCGAGTCGCCCCAGGCGCGCCAAGCGAATGCGGAACACCCAGGGGGTACCCGAATGCGGAATGCGGAATGGGGGGACTGGAATTTCGCAATCCGCATTCCGAATTCCGCATTGGAAATGGGCCGCTAGCTCAGTTGGTAGAGCAGCTGACTCTTAATCAGCGGGTCCAAGGTTCGAGTCCTTGGCGGCCCACCAAATTCCATCAAAGACGAACAATCGCCCCTGGGGCACGTGGTCGGCCCCATCCTCTCGCTCCTTCTTCTCCCCCGCTCCTCTTGGGAAGAACTCCACAAATAGCTGGGCGAAGAACTCGGCGTGAACCGCCGCTCTGGAACGATCCCGCAGGAAGAAAGAAAACAGTTGCGGGGCAGGTCACAGCAGGGCAAGATTTGCGGCACGGATGTGTTTCCCGGGGTGCTTCCACCCTCATGGGATCGGCGGCGACGCGGCCTGTCGGGTTGAACGGGAGCGTCTGCCCCGGCCCGCTCGAGGGTTCAGCTTGGATGGCGAGGACGGAACGATGGAGGCCGAATAGACCCCTGCACCGGACAAGCTGTCTCGGGCATCTTGTTCAAGTCTGTCTGCCTGGGGAGGATCGCATGGCTCGACATGGTCGGGGAGAGGGGGCGGTATCGCGAACGGGGAGGGCATGGGTGTTCCGGGTGCGGGCCGTGGTGTTGACGATTGGGCTTTTCCTCGGGCTGACGGCATCGGCCTCGGCGGGCACGCTGGCCGAGCGGGTCTTCGAGACGACCCTGGGGAACGGGCTCAAGGTTCTCATCGTGGAGGAGCCCAAGGCGCCGGTGGTGACGGTCCAGGTCTGGTACAAGGTAGGCTCGCGCAACGAGGAAACAGGAAGGACCGGCCTCTCCCACATGCTGGAACACATGATGTTCAAGGGGACGCCCAAGGTCGGCCCCAAGCAGTTCGATATGATCGTGACGCGAAACGGCGGCGTGGACAACGCCGAGACCCAGATGGACTTCACGGGGTACTACGAGGACTTCGCCGCCGACCGGGTAGAGCTGGGGCTCATGCTGGAGGCGGACCGGATGGAGAATCTCCTCATCGATGAGAAGGAATTCGAACCTGAACACCGGGTCGTCATCGAAGAGCGGCGCCTGCGGATCGACGACCAGCCCGCCAACGTCCTGGGGGAGACGATGAGGGCGACTGCGTTCCTGGCACACGCCTACAGGTGGCCTACCATCGGCTGGCCGAGCGACATGCAGGCCTATACGCGCGACGCCTTGCTCCGATACTATCGAACGTATTACGCGCCCAACAACGCAACGCTGGTCGTCGCGGGGGACGTCAAGAAAGGTGCCCTCCTCCCCAAGATTCAATCTCTCTTTGGGAGCATCCCCCGGCAGCCCGATCCCCCCAAGGTGATCACGCAAGAGCCGCCCCAGTTGGGCGAGCGGCGCGTGTCCGTGCGGAAGGAGGCGGAGCTTCCGCTGCTCTTCGTCGTGTATCACGCGCCCAACCTGACGCATCCCGATGGCTTTGCCCTCCAGGTCTTGGCGTACGTCCTGGGAGGCGGCGAAAGTGCGCGGTTCCACCAGAAGGTCGTGTACGAGAAGCGGCTCGCGTCCTACGTAGGCGCCGATTACAATCCCGTGCACGTGGACCCGTTCCTCTTCGGGTTCAGCGCCGGGCCGCTCCCCGGGAAGACCGCCGAGGAGGTCGAGCAGGCGCTCTATGCCGAGGTCGAGCGGGTGCAGCGCGAGCCGGTGGCGGACCGCGAGCTCCAGAAGGCCAAGAACCAGATTGAATCCGAGTTCATCTTCGCGCAGGATTCGGTCCATCAACTGGCCGAGATGCTGGGCAGGTACGAATCGGTGGCGAGCTGGAAATTGCTGGACGGATTTCTGGAAGGTGTGAGCAAGGTGACGACCGCGGACGTGCAACGTGTGGCTCAGAAATACCTCGGGCCGGACAACCGAACCGTGGCGATCCTGATCCCCATGAAGGCTGGTGCCGCGCCCGCGGGCGCGGGCAAATAGAGGGCGCACAACATGAGGATGCGAAACGTCCGCACTCCTTTGGCAATTCTCGTCCTGGTAGCGGCGCTCGGCTTCGCTCCCTCGCCGGCACCAGCGTCCTCGCTGGTACCGGCGGTGGGGCTCGGCCAGCGGGAGGTCCTTCCGAACGGCATGGTCCTGCTGGTCTCGGAGAAGCACGGCGTGCCCATCGTCACCGTGTCGATGCTGATCCAGGCCGGCTCCATCCTGGATCCCCCGGACAAGCCCGGGGTGGCCAACCTAGTCGCGAAGCTCCTGACCCAGGGCACAAGAACGCGGACAGCTCCCCAGATCAGCGAAGCCATCGAGTTTGTGGGCGGCTCCCTGGGCGTGGATGCGGGGCAGGAGCTGACCACGATCTCGCTCTCCGTGTTGGGCAAGGACTTGGATCTGGGTCTGGACCTGCTGGCCGACATCCTGCAGAATCCAACCTTTGCGTCGGCGGAGATCGAGCGGAAGAAGCAAGAGGTCATCGCCGGAATCAAGCGCGATCAGGAAGATCCGGGGACGGTGTCCTGGCAGGCCTTTCTGAAGTTGATCTACGGCACGAATCCGTACGGGCATCCCGTCGAGGGGGCCGAAGCGAGCGTGCCAGCCATCACCCGAGAGGATCTGGTGCGCTTCCACGAAGCACAATACCGACCGAACAAGGCGATCCTGGCCGTGGTGGGTGATGTGACCCTGCCGGATCTGACGCGGCGCCTGGATGCCAGGCTCGGCGGGTGGAAACAGGGCGGGGTGGCCTTCGCGCCCCCCCCGAGGCCCGCTCCTTTGACGCAGAGGACTGTGCGCACCATCCAGCGGGAGGTAACTCAGGCCAACATCACGCTTGGGCACCTGGGTGTCACCCGGGACAATCCGGACTATTACGCAATCCAGGTGATGAACTATCTTCTGGGGGGTGGGTTCAACTCGTATCTGGTAGCCAAGATCCGGGAAGAGAAAGGCTGGGCCTACGACGTGGGGAGCGGTTTCGGTCCCGGGAAATATGCGGGGGAATTCAGCGTCAGCATGCAAACGAAGAACGAGGTGGCCGAGCAGGCCATCGAGGCCGCCCTGGCGGAGATCCGGCGGATGCGGGAGCAGCCGGTGAGCGAGCAGGAGCTGAAAGATGCCAAGGCATATCTGACCGGGAGTTTCCCCCTGCGGCTGGACACCAGCAGGAAGATCGTCGGCATGCTGGCGACGATCGAGTATTACGGCCTTGGGCTGGACTATGTTGATCGCTATCCGGGGCTGATCAATGCTGTGACTGCGGCCGACGTGCAGCGCGTGGCCCAGAAATATCTCGATCCCAACCGGTATGCCCTGTCAATCGTGGCAGACCTGTCGAAGGCGAAGATCAGGGAATAGGTCGGCGCCTCCCAGTCCAGGATCCCCGCAGGAAAGCCGTCGTAGCTTTTCGGGTGGGAGAATCCCTTTTGGGGTACGCGCCTCACCGGGTCGAAGAGATGTTCGGCGTGATCCAAGGGCTGCCCTCAATTGTAACTGGCTGTGTTTGCAGGCTGCTCGGATTTCTTGGGGCAGGGCGCTGGGGATTGTTCGGGGTGGCATGGATCATGCCTGCCTGAGGAGCCGTCCGAGTCACGTCCCTGCCCCGGGGACCGCGGCCCCGGTTCGGAGTCGGCAGCACGGGGGCTGCCCGGCCCGCAAGTGGGCTCGAAGCATATCCAAGAAGAATGCGTGGGAGAGAGCTCGTGAAGAAGTTCGCGGCCGTTTTCTCCGCCGGGCTGCTGGTGATTGCCGTGGTCGCGCCGACCTTCGCACAGCAGCAGGCCCCCAAGGCCACCGAGGCCCCGGAGGTGAAGCCGCAGCCCTCCAAGGGCCCCGAGGCCCCGGACGTTCGGAAGAAAAGGAAGAAGACCGCCCCGGCCGTCGCCCCCAAGGCCACCGAGGGCCCGGAGGTGAAGCCGCAGCCCTCCAAGGGCCCCGAGGCCCCGGACGTTCGGAAGAAAAGGAAGAAGACCGCCCCGGCCGTCGCCCCCAAGGCCACCGAGGGCCCGGAGGTCAGCAAGGGTGCTCAGAAGAAGGCCCAGTAATCACGCCCGTCCAGATAATTGGGAGCGCCGGTCGGTCCACCGACCGGCGCTTTTTTCTCTTCGTTCTCTCCGGTCCGCACCGCTTTCTGTCTGGCGCTTCCCGACCCTTTCGATGGGATAAGAGCAGGACAATCCTGCGCTTCCGACTGTTTGATTCTCTGTTTCCTAACTCTCCCGTCCATGCTAACATCGGCGGAGAGGAGGAATAGAACGATGCGAAAGATCTCCAAGGTGAAGGCATTGCAGGAATATCGCCTTGAGCTGGAATTCGACGACGGGGTATCTGGGATTGTGGACCTCTCCGACTTGGTCGGCAAAGGCGTTTTCGCCCTGTGGTGTGATCGTCGTGCCTTCGAGCAAGTTCGGGTCGGATCATCCGGCGAACTCGCCTGGGGGGACCAGATTGACCTATGCCCGGACGCCCTCTACCTCAAGGTAACGGGCAGGAAGCCGGAAGACCTCTTTCCCGCCCTGCGGCACGAGCCCGCCCGTGCCTGAGATCAGCCGGTTCTTTGGCATCGTTATCAAGATGTTCTTCGACGATCACAATCCCTCGCACTTCCATGCCGAGTACGCCGGCGACCTTGCTCTGATCGATATCCGCAACCTCTCCGTCTTCTCCGGCCGGTTGCCCCCTCGCGCGACGGGACTCGTGATTGAGTGGGCGACCCTCCACCAGCAGGAACTCCTTGCCAATTGGGAGAGGGCGCGGGCACAGCAGGAACTGCAGAGGATCGCGCCCCTTGAATAGGAGCGGTCAACAACCGCACGCAGCGGACGCAACTTGGCCACGCCCCTGATGCGCAGCGTTTCGATTCTTCTGCCCCAGTAGCGCAGGGCGTTCCCTGCAGAGGGGACGGGCATGAAATTATGACTTACTCCCCCACGCCCACAGTGAGCGTGCGACGACCTATCCCTCCGGAAACTCCGCAGCTAGGCCGAGGTCGGCGAGGACCCCGGCCACCTTGGCCCACGTCTGCTCGTTGAGCGGGATGCCCTCCCGCGACCGGCGCGCCGCCTCTTCCCGATCGGGCTCGCCTGGGATCTGCACGGGCCGTCCTCCCGGGAGCGGCCTCGCGCTCTTCACGTAGGCGGTCAGTTCATCCACCTTCGAGCGAAACTCCTCCGGCGGTAGGAACCACGCCGTATCCAGCGCCAGGATGAACATGCCGTTCAACTCGTCCGGACCCGGCTCGGGCCGCGAAAAGCCCGCCCCCGAGAGGATTCCCGCCAACACCTCGACCGCCAGGCTGAGGGCGTAGCCCTTGTGTCCTCCCGCGGGAAGCAGAGCCCCGGCTGGTTCGGCGAACAGCAGGGAAGGGTCGCGGGTCGGGACGCCCTGGGCATCGAGGAGCCGATCCTCGCCGCAGTGCAATCGGCGGCCGGGCAGACGCTCCACCCGGGCGACGAACTCTCCCGGAGCCGCTCCTCCAGTCCCACAGCTAGGACATGGACTTTCATGCCAGGGGATTTCCTGGCGAAAGTTTCCATACGCGTCGGGCGCCGAGCCCTTTTCTCCTGGTTAGCAGCCCGGAGAAGAATAGTCGAAGTCCCCGATGCGCTTCCACTTTCCTCCGCCCGGGTTACGAGACACCGTCGGGATACGATCCCGCCTTTCGAGCGTTCTTGGGACGGGAGAAATCCCTTGACACGAAGATGGAAAGTGGGGTACGAGAGAGCGAAATAAAATGATACTGAGTATCACAATGCGATAGTCCCTGAACCTACAGGAATGTCCTCCAAGAATAGTTTTCATCCCGTCAAGTCAGTCGTCAGGGTTGCCCAGATCTTGGACTGCCTTGCCAGCGGCCCTACGGGAAGGGGTCTTGCAGAGGTCGCCCGAGAGGTGGGCCTTCATATTGCGACCACCCGGCGATTATTGATGACTCTGACCGGCCTTGAGTTGGCGAAGCAAAACGGAGAAAACAAGAAGTACTCCCTCGGGCTCAAGATCCTCCTGATGGCGAAGAGAGCAGGGACGAGCCTTGATCTGAGGCAGATTGCCCTCCCGTTTCTCCGCGAGCTCATGGAGAAGACCGGCGAAACGGCAAACCTCGTTATCGAAGACAAGGGAGAAGCGGTCTACATCGAGCAAGTGGAATCCGTCAACTATCTTCGCACGGCGAACAAATTAGGAAGTCGGGCACCCCTGTATTGCACAGCAGCAGGAAAAATCCTGCTCGCCTCCCGTCGTCCCGAGGAACGGGAAAGATTCTTGGGGAGGATTACCCTGCGTCCATTTACTTCCAGAACCATCATTCAACGAGACGCACTGGTCTCGGAACTCGAAAGGATCTCACATAGGAGTCTGGCAATTGATAATGAAGAACAAATGATCGGGGAGCGTTGCCTCGCCGTACCCATACGGGATCACACAGGGAAGGTCATCGCAGCAATAAGCATCTCTGGCCCTTCCTTTCGGTTAACCCCAGCGAGCATAAGAGAATTGAAGCCGGTCGTCCTGGAGGTTGGGAAGAAGCTATCCAAAGAGTTCGGGTTTGAGGACGCTCTGCCTTCGGACGCGCAGAGGAGACGAGGGAAAAAATGATCAAGAGCGCAGATATCAAGGGAATCATTGCCGCCATCGTGACGCCCTTTCGGGAAGACGAAGAAGTCGATTACTTGGGCCTGAGGACCATCACCCAGTATCTCATCGATGGCGGAGTGGATGGCATCATGACAACCGGCGGGACAGGCGAGTTTCCTCACCTCACTCGGGAGGAAAAGCGGGGGGTAATCCGCGCGGTGGTCGAGGTGTGCAAGGGCCGGGTGCCCGTGATTGCCGGCACGGCCGCCTGTAGCACGCGCGAGTGCCTCCAGTTGATGGAGGATGCGCGGGCGGGCGGAGCCGACGCAGCCATCATGGTCCCTCCCTACTATTTTGTCCTGAATGAGGAGGCGATCTTCGATCATTTCCGGGTGTTGGCCAGTGCCAAGGTTCTGCCCGTGGTCATCTACAACAATCCTCTCTACACGGGCAATCCAATGAGCCCCGCCCTCATTGCCAGGCTCCTGGGTCTGGAAAACATTATCGGGCTCAAACAGAGTTGCGTCGATATGGGTCAATTGGTTGAAATCCTCCGAATGACCAAGGGGGACGTATCCATTTGTACGGGGATTGACAGCCAGTTCTACCCCGCATTAGCGGTGGGCGCGGTTGGAGTCTATTCGACAGCCGGCGGGATCTTCCCCAAACAGATGAAGCAGGTTTACGAGCTATTTCTCCAGGGCCGGCTGGCGGAGGCCAAGGAGCTTCACTTGAAGCTTCAAGTGGCCAATCGTTTCCTGGAATACGATCCGGGATATGTCACACCGGCCAAGGAGGCTCTGAACATGCTGGGCCTCCCAGCCGGGACCGTGAGGCGACCCACTCCCAAGTTGACACCCGAGCAGCGTGAGGGTCTCCGCGAGGCATTGAAGACGTTAGGCCTGATTGGGTAAGAACTGGCTGCGCAAAACAGGGGGGAGGTCCAATTGCGGTCAACGATTTGGCTGCCGGAGTGCTGGTAGAGATTGAACCATAAGGCGGCCAGATGTCAGCACATTCCTTAGCCCTGGTGTCTGATCAGTAGTCATCGTTGGTCGGACGCCTTGTCCATGGCTGATTAGGCTTTATGAGGAGATCTGGAAAATGAACGACATGCCACGTGTCTGTGTCCTGGGAGGCGGGAATGGCGCCTTCGCCACGGCATCGGCGCTGGCGGTCGAGGGCTTCAAGGTGACCCTGTGCGAAGTCCCTGAGTGGAAGGCGAACGTTGAGCCGGTGATGGCCAAGGGCGGTATTGACCTTGAAGTTGTCATCCGCATCCCTAGTATGCAGTCAGGATTTGCCAAGCTGGAAAAGGCTGGCGTGGACCCAGAGGAGGCGCTCAGCGATGCCGATGTGGTCTTCCTGGTCGTGCCGGCCTTTGCACAGCGGAGATTCGCCGAATTCGCATCCCCCTTCTTGCGCTCGAGCCAGGTGGTGGCTCTGACGCCCGGTAACTTCGGAGGTTCCATGGAATGGGCGGCAGTGCTCAAAGAGAAGGGTGTGAAAGAACGGCCTATCCTCGTTGACGTGGAGAGCATGATCTATTCAGGCTTCAAGAATGGTCCCACCTCGGTGCAGGTGAGCGGCTTCAAGCGGAACATCAACTGCGCTGCCTTTCCGGCAACCAGGACAGCCGAGGCGCTGCAGTTGATCCACCGGGTATACCCGAATGTGGGACCTGGCGAGAACGTGCTGACCATAGGCCTTAGCAAGGCGGGTACCGTGATGCATCCGACCATCACCCTGCTGAACGCCGGGTGGATAGAAAAGACTCAAGGAGACTTCCTGTTTTATTGGGATGGCTTGACGTCGGCTGTTGGCAAGGTCATGGAGAGGCTGGAGTCCGAAAGACTGGCCCTGGGGAAGGCCCTGGGCCTGAATCTTATCTCCACCCGGGATTCGCTCCTGGGGTACTACGCGGACCAGGGGGCAAAAGGCGATACCCTTACGGAGGTGGCGTCGACCAATCCCGTATACGGCATTGACCGGGCGCCCAAGAACATGCAGCATCGCTTCCTGCTGGAGGACATTCCATACGGCCTCGTTCCCATGGAGGAGCTGGCCAGCCTGGGCGGGGTAGCGACTCCCATGTGCTCCGCCCTGGTCGAACTTGCCTCCTGCATGCTGCAGACGGATTTCCGTCAGGAAGGGCGCGGCCTGAAACGGCTTGGTCTGGCTGGGTTGACGCTGGCAGAGATCAAGAGGCTGGTCAGCGAGGTGGGATACTGAGAGCCTCTCCGAAGAATGAGGGTTAAAGCCCTTTGTGTTTTGACGGGTACACGACCTCTGCTGCGGATTGCGCGGTTCGGAGTGCGTCCGAGTAATCCCTTGGAGACCACTTCCGAGGGTGGCCAGGTGGTGGGCCCCGGCTCGCTCGTCGATTCTAGGGTGAATGTGCGAGCCGGTTTTCGTCCGAAATCTGCAGACCCCATTACTCGGGCAGGCTCCCAAAAGGAGGAAAGAATATGGTGGAGAAACCGAGCATTGCAGTATTGGGAGGGGGAAATGGGGCGTTCATTACGGCAGCGGACCTGAAATTACGAGGACACCGGGTCACACTACTCGAGCTGCCAGGGATGGAGAAGAATATCGAGGGGATCCTGGAGGACAAACGCATTGAACTGCAGATCGTGGGCAATCCGGGAATCCAGGGAGGCCTTGCCCACCTCGACGGGGTGACGACGGATCCAAAGGAGGCTCTGGCGGGAGCCGAGGTGGTGTTGATGGTTCTCCCGGCCTTTGCCCAGAAACCCTTTGCCGAAGCCTGCGTCCCATATCTGGAAGACGGTCAGATCGTCGTGCTCACCCCTGGAAACTTCGGTGGTGCCATCGAGTTTTCGAATATCCTTTCCAGGAGAGGGAACGGCCAGAAAGTGGCCATTGCCGAGATGGAGTGCATGATTTACTCGGGCTTCAAATCGAGTCCCTGCGTGGCCTGGGTGAGCGGTTACAAAAAGGGTCTCCGGGTGGCGGCCTATCCGGGCAAGGACACCGAAAAGGTTCTGCAGAAGCTCCGCATGGTTTATCCGGAACTGAGACCCGCGAAGAGCGTTCTGGAGACGGGACTTCGTAATCTCAACACGGTGGTCCACGCCCCGATTATGATTCACAACGCGGGATGGATTGAGAGGACGAAGGGGAATTTCCTTTTTTACTGGGACGGGTGCACCCCCGGGGTTGCACACAGTGCGGAGGCGGTGGATCGAGAAAGATTGGCCTTGGGGCAGAGTCTCGGCTTCGAGCTGACCCCGGCCATCCAGGTCGCGCTCGAGTGGTATGGTCACGAAGGGGCGAAAGGCAATTCGATGTATGAACTGTTGTCTACAAATCCCGTCTATGTAAAGGACACAGCACCTCCAACACTTCATCATCGTTTCTTGCTGGAAGATGTGCCCTACGGGATGGTACCCATGGAATCCCTAGGCAAGGTAGCGGGAGTGCCCACCCCTGTCACGAGTGCAATTGTGACGCTGGCCTCAGAGCTGACTCAGCGCGATTTCCGGTCTCAGGCCAGGGACCTCAAGTATCTTGGGTTAGAAGGTATCGGATTGCAGGCTCTGAAGAGGTTGGTTGATCACGGGGCGTAAGGCCGAGAAAGTGTCATGGTGCGGCGGGAACGAGTTTAGGAGCGTGCTTTGACGACGGTGGGAAAGATTCGAAGCGTCGCTATTCTCGGGGCAGGACATGGGGGATGCGCGGCGGCCGCCGACCTCGCCAGTCGCGGCTACACGGTGCGCCTTCAGGCTCGCAACGCGGAGCGCCTCAAGCCGTTACGCGAGCGCGGCGGCATCGAAGCGCGCGGCGTCGTGCAGGGCTTTGTGCCGATCGCAACGATGACGACCGACGTCGCCGAGGCGGTCGACGGGGCGGACCTGATCATGCTCGTCGTACCGTCCGTGGCCCACGAGCACTACGCGCAGGCGCTTGCACCCCTGCTGACTCCGGATCGGCCGGTGTTCCTCAATCCGGGCCACACGGGCGGAGGCCTCCACTTCGTCCGCGAGCTGCGGCAGGCGGGCTACGGCAAGCCCGTCAAGACCTGCGAGACCATCAGCCTCACCTATATCTGCCGGATGGAGGGGCCGGCGACGGTCGGGATCTACACCTACACGAAGAAGCTCGGCTTCGCCGCCTTTCCCGGTAAGCACTCCGCCGAACTGCACACACTCCTGAAACCGCTCTATCCCGAGACCGTGCTACGCTCGAGCGTGCTCGAAACGGCGCTCAGCAACATGAACGCGCTCTTCCACCCACCAGGTATGCTGATGAATGCCGGTTGGATCGAGAGCACCAACGGCGATTTCCTCTTCTACAACCAGGGGATCACCGAGGGCGTGGGCCGCGTCGTATCCGCCGTCGACACGGAGCGGATGGCCATCGCCAAGGGGCTCGGCGTACCGGCGATTTCGTTCATGGAGGCATTCCATCAGGCCGGCCTGACGACCCGGGCGGCGGTGGAAAGCGGCTCCGTCGCCCGCGCCTGCCGCGAGAGCGAACCCAACAAGACGATCAAGTCGCCGTCTTCACTCGATCACCGCTACGTGCACGAGGATGTCGGCTTCGGCCTCGTACCCATGGCGGCGCTCGGCCGACTGGCCGGCGTCCCGACCCCGACCATCGATGCCATCGTGCATCTGACGAGCCAGGCCGTGGGCGTTGACTACGGCCGGACGGGGCTGACGCTTGAGAAAATGGGGCTCCTTGCCAAGACGCCGGGTGAGCTGGCGGGGTTTCTGCAGAGCGGAGACTGATCGCGAATCTGGCCGCCCCTGGCTGGGGGAAGGAGACATCCATGGAACACGAAGTCCTGCGCAAGCTGCGCGCCGAGATGAGGAAGGACGGCTACGACGCGCTCGTGGCACTCTCCCTCGACAACGCGACCTACACCGCCGGCTTCACGGTGCCGAGCCAGCTCTCCAACCGCTTCCGGCGCGTCATCACGATCCTCGCCGGGGACAAATTTGCGGCGCAGATCCTGGTCACGGTCGAGGAAAACCTGGCCCGCGAGCGCTCGCGCTTCAAGGACATCCGCGCCTACAACCAGTTCACGCAGGAGCCGGCGGACGTGCTCGCCGACGCGCTGATCGAGGCCGGCGTCGGCGAGGGACGCATCGCCATTGAACTCGATTTCATGCCGGCCAAGGACTACATCCGTCTCGTCCAGCGCCTGCCCAAGGCCAGGTTCGAGGAGTGCAAGGACATCTACTTCCGCACCCGCATGGTCAAGACCGACGAGGAGGTTGCGGCGTTGCGGCAGGTCGGCCAGATCACCGACCGGGTGATCGGCGAGGTGCTGCGGGAGGTCCGGCCGGGCCAGATGGAGAAGGACGTTTACCGCAATGTCTGGAACAAGATGCTCGCGGCCGGCGTGGACAACCTCAAGTGCCAGGTGGGCTCCGGGATCCGTAGCGGCATCACGAACTGTATGCCGACGACCAAGGCGATCGAGAAGGGCGACGTCATCCGCGTCGAGATCCTCGGCGAGATGGACAGCTACCGCTCGAATCTTACCCGGACTGCGGTGCTCGGCAAGCCAACCGACGAGCAAAAGAAGATTTGGGGCGTTCTGATCCGCGCCCGCGAGACTTGCAAGACGATGCTCAGGCCTGGCACACCCGTGGCCGACGTCTATCGAGCCTACGTTAAAGTCTGTCGCGACGGGGGGATCGAGCCAACGCTCAAGTTCCTCGGCCACGGCATCGGCCAGACGATCCACGAGGAGCCCTACATCACTGATACGCGGGCCATCGTCTTCGAACCCAACATAACCTTCACGATGGAGCCGCTCTATATGATCCCGGGCCGCATGGGCTTCCACGTGGAGGACATGTACGTGATCATCCCCAAAGGCTACGACAAAATCAGCGGCGACATCACGCCGAACGACCGGCTGATCGAGCTGACAGCCTGAGCGGCACCCGGGGGACGCAATGAAGATCACGGGCGTCGAGACGTTCCGCGTCGGCCTGCCGGTCCGCCGGCACCATACCTGGACCGGCAACTACACGCCGGTGGGCCGCGACTACGTGGTGGTGAAGCTCCACGTCGAGGGCGGGGTCTACGGTGTGGGCGAGGCGCAGGTGCTGAAGGACTGGGGCGGCGAGTGCGGCACGCACTATGGCGAGGCGCCCCAGACAACCGTCGTCGTCATCAACGAACTCCTGGCGCCGCTCCTCGTTGGCGACGACGTCCGCCGTATCGAGCAACTCCATGTCAAGATGGACAAGTTCGTGAAGGGGTACCCGTACGCGAAGGCGGCACTCGACGTCGCCATGCACGACGTGGTCGGCAAGATCTACAACGTGCCGGTCTACCAACTCCTCGGCGGGCTTGTGCGGCGCGAGATCCCAATCGCGCACTCGATCGGACTGATGGACACCGAGGACGCCCTCAAGGAGGCGCAGCAGGTCGTCGACGAGGGCATCACGACACTCAAGATCAAGGTCGGCATCGATCCCGAGCGCGACGTCGACATCGTCAAGCGCATGCGCAAGACGTTGGGGCCACAGGTGAAGTTGCGGGTCGACGCCAACCAGGGCTACCGGTCGTGGAAGGAGGCACTCCGCGTCATCCGCCGGATGGAGGAGTACGACATCTGGTACATGGAGCAACCGGTCGAGGGCCTGGAGAACATGGCGCGCGTCGCGCAGGCAACGGACGTGCCGATCATGGCTGACGAGAGCGCGTGGACGGCGCGCGACGTGCTGCGCCTCGCCGAGTGGAAGGCTGCCGAGATGATCTCGTGCTACTACACCAAGCCCGGCGGCCTCATGAAGGCGAAGAAACTGCTCGCCGTCGCGGAGACGGTGGGTATGCGCTCCGACATCAATGGCTCGGGCGAGATGGGCGTGGGCAATGCCGCGAACCTCCACCTCGCGGCCTCGACGTGGATCATCGACCTGCCGGGCACGATTCCGGTGACCTCGACCGCCGAGGTCGTGCGGACACAGATCGCCGGCCACAGCTATCTTGACGACATCATCAAGGAGCCGTTCGCCTACAAGGACGGCCGCCTCGCGGTTCCTGACGGCCCCGGCCTCGGGATCGAGCTCGACGAGGCGAAGATCGCGAAGTACCGAGTAGGCTGACATGATGAACACCACGCCGGTCCGCACGATTGCAATCCTGGGCGCCGGCAACGGTGGCTGTGCCGCCGCGGCGGACCTGACGATGCGCGGCTTTCAGGTTCGGCTCTACAGCCGTACCGAGAAGACGATCGCCCCGCTCACGGCGCGCGGCGGGGTCGAGTACGAGGGCGTGCTCGGCGACGGCTTCTCCCCCGTTCCGGTGATCACGACGGACGCGGCAGCGGCGATGGCCGGGGCCGACCTCGTGATCCTCATGGTGCCCACGCACGCGCACGAATCGATGGCGACAATCGCGGCGCCGCACCTGAAGCCGGATCAGCTCCTCCTGGCTGCGCCGGGCCACACCCTGCTGCTGATTCCAGAGGTACTGCGCAAACACGGTGTCAGGCGACCGCGGCACTGCGAGACAGGCACGCTGCCCTATATCTGCCGCATGTCGGGGCCGTCGCGGGTCCGCATCACCAAGGCGTCGGAGCACCTCGTGTTCGGCGTGTTCCCGGCGGTCGAGGCCGCCGCGGTGGCGGAGCGGATACGGCCGGTGTTCCCGGCCATCAGGCCGGCGGCGAACATCCTGGAAACCGTGTTTCCGTACACGAACGCGATCCACCATCCGCCGGCGACGATCTGCAACGTGGGCCGGATCGAGGCGACAGGCGGCAACTACTACCACTACTACGACGGCATCAGTCCGTCCGTCGGACGGCTCATCGACAGGCTCGATCGCGAGCGACTCGCCGTGGCGGCCTCCCTCGACGCCAAGGTCGACGGCTTCGTCGAGTACTTCTACAAGGCGGGGTACACAACGGCGGCGGCACGGGACAGCGGCCTCGCCTATGAGGCGTTCCACCAGAGCGAGCCGGACCGCTGGATCCGTGCGCCCGCCTCGCTCGACCACCGCTTTCTGGACGAAGACATTCCGTATGGGCTCGTCCCGCTCGCCGAGCTTGGGCGGTTCGCGGGCGTGCCGACGCCGACGATGGACCATCTGATCCACCTGGCGTCCGTGGCGTCGGGAAAAGATTACCGGGCGAGCGGCCTGACGCTGGCGCGAATGGGCCTCGCGGGCACATCGCGCCAGACGCTGCACCGGCTGCTCTTGGAAGGCTACGAGGCGTAGAGGAGGGTTGCGTGGCGATCCCCTTGGGTGTGGCCTTCGACGGTTTCATCCCGACCGGGGAGGCGATCGACGTGGCTCGCAGGGCGGTGGACGCCGGCGCCAGGAGCCTGTGGATGGCCGAGCATCTCGGCTACCGCGAGGCGGCTCTCACGTGCATGGCGTTCGCCCTGTCCACGGAGCGCGCGATGCTCGTCCCCACGGCCGTGAGCCCATACCTCTGGCACCCGACGCCGACGGCCATGGCCATGGCCACCCTGGCAGAGGCGGCACCGGGGCGGGCCGCGCTCGCCGTGGGTGTGGGGAACCCGCTGTTCCTGCAAGAATCCGGCAAGGAGCTTGCCAAGCCAGTCCGGGCCGTCCGAGAGTTCGTGGACTGCCTGCGCGGGCTCTGGTCCGGCGAGGCCGTCCATTACAACGGTGAAATGTTCCGGCTGGCTGGTGCCCGGATGGGCTTCCGGCCTTCCAGTTCCATCCCGATCTACATCGCCGCCATGGGGCCGGAAATGCTTCGGCTCGCGGGGCGCCTGGCCGACGGCGTGGTCCTCTCGGCCGGCCTCTCCGCGGGTTTTGTCAAGCGCTCGCTCTCCCTCACTGCGGAGGCGGCGCGGAAGGCCGGACGGGACCCTGGATCGCTACGGAAGGCTGGCTACCTCCATTTTGCGGTGTCGGAGATTGGCACGGATGCGATCAACGTGTTGCGGGGCAAGCTTGCCTTCCTCCTGCGAAACAAGTTCCTCGCCGAGAACATCGCCTTCTCCGGCATTCCAATTGATCAGGAGGCAATCATTGCCGCGGTCGCGCGGCGTGACATGGCCGAGGCCACGCGTCTCGTCCCGGACGAGGCCGTGGAGGCCTTCGCCGTTGCGGGCAAGCCTCGCCACTGTCTCGACCGCCTGCAGGCCTTCGTCGAGGCGGGGTTGGAGGAGCCGGTCCTCTCGATCCTCGGCGAGTCAGAGGACAGGGCGTTGGCGCTCCGATTGGTGCGAGAGTTCTCCGGGACCTGAGCTGCTGGGAGTTCGGGCTGGAGGGTGTGTTCCCGTCATCCACATGAAAGGAGGACCTATGTTCAGGCAAGTGCGTTTCCGCGTCCTCGGTCGTGCGCTCGTCGTCGCCGTGGTGCTGATGGCTCTGGTGGGTTCGGCCGGGCTGGCACTGGCCCAGAAGTTTCCGACGGATCCGATCACGCTCGTGGTCCCGTGGCCTCCGGGTGGTGGCAGTGACCTCGCCATGCGCCTTGTCGCCGACGCGGCCAGCAAGAAGCTCGGCGTCCCGGTGGCGGTCGTCAACAAGCCCGGTGCGGGGGGTTCGCTCGGCATCCGCGAGGTGGCGACATCCAAGCCAGATGGCTATACCCTGGTGATGACCGCCACGCCGGCAATCGCCGCCCAGTATAACATTCCGAACGCAAACACGATGGATGAGCTCGCGCCGATCGCGTTCTTCGGTGAGGACCCAAGCCTGATCTCGGCGCGGGCTCAGACCGGCTTCAAGACCGTCGCAGATTTCGTGAACTATGCGAAGGCGAACCCGGGGAAGATCAGGAACGGCAACGACCAGCCACCCGGCTCTTCGTACCTCACCATCGCCCTCTTCGAGAGGAAGCTGGGCGTCAAGGTGACCCGGGTCCCCTATGCGGGGTTCGCGCCGACAGTCATCGCGCTCCTCTCGGGGGAGTTGGACACCGCCACGGTGCCCGTCCCGGATGTGATCGAGCACTACCGCGCGGGCACGATCCGCATGCTCGGGGTGGCCGCAGAAACGCGGCACTTCCTGGCGCCTGATGTGCCGACCTTCCGCGAGCAGGGCTTCAACATCGTGTTCGGGTCCTGGCGCGCGATTGCCGGGCCCGTCGGCATCCCTGCGGACCGTATGAAAATCCTCGAGAGCAAGTTCGTTGAGGCGATGAGTGACCCGGAGTTCAAGGAGCGGGCTAAGAAGGCCGGCTTCCTCGTGGAGCCCAAGGGAAGCGCAGAGACTATGGCCCGCATCAAGCAGGACGATGCGGAGCTCTACCCGATTCTCTTGGATGCCGGCCTCGTCAAGTTCCGCCAGAAGTAGGAGGGGGGTAGGAAATGTGCGCCTCTTCGTCCGATACCCCGAAACGCCGTCGACGGCCCGGCAAGAACACCGGCGCGGGGCTCTTCTTCCTCGCTGTCGGCCTCGTCGGGCTGTGGGGGGGCCGCGATCTGACCATCGGCACCGCAGATGCTATGGCCGAGGGATATTTTCCTCGGGCCATCTGCATTCTACTCGCGGTGATTGGAGCGGCGATTCTCGTCGGCGCGTTGCGGCGCCCTGACCCGGGAATCGGGGGGCTAGGCCTGCGGCCGCTCGCGGTGCTGACCGGCTCGATTGTCGCCTTCGCGATCGGTCTGGACAGGCTCGGGTTGGTGGTCACGATCCTGGTCTCGGTGGCGATCGCGAACCTCGCCGCCCGCCCGATGCGGATCCTTCCTCTGCTCGTTCTCGTCACCGTCCTGGTCGTGAGCATCGCGGGGATCTTCGTCTGGGGGCTCGGGCTGCCGCTGCGGCTGTTCCCGCGGTGGTTGGGGTTGCGCATATGACCGATCTCTTCGCTCATCTCTGGCTCGGCTTCAGCGTCGCGCTGAGCCCGTGGAATCTCCTGATCTGTCTCGTGGGCTGCCTCCTCGGCACACTGATCGGCGTCCTCCCGGGGATCGGCCCGACGGCTACCGTGGCGATGTTGATGCCGATCACCTTCTACCTCACGCCGGTCAGCGCGATGATCATGCTGGCGGGCGTCTATTACGGCTCGCAGTACGGCGGGTCGACCACGGCGATCCTGGTCAATATTCCTGGCGAGGCGTCCTCGGTCGTCACCTGTCTGGACGGCTATGCGATGGCCCTGCAAGGCCGGGCGGGCTCGGCGCTCGCCGTGGCTGCGCTCGCCTCGTTCTTTGCCGGCACGGTGACCACCATCGCGATTGCCGTCGCCGGGCCACCGTTGGCCAGGATCGCCCTCTTGTTCCACTCGGCGGACTACGTTTCGGTGATGATCTTGGGGCTCGTCTGTGCGATGGTCCTGGCGCACGGATCGCTGCTGAAGGCCAGCGGGATGATCGTGCTCGGGATCTTCTTTGGGCTCGTGGGCACGGATGTCAACACCGGCGTGGCGCGCTACACGTTCGGCATCCCGGATCTGTACGACGGCATCGGCTTTGTCCCCGTGGCCATGGGCATGTTCGGGGTCGCCGAGATCATCCTGAACCTGGAGGAGACCCAGGGACGCGACCTCATCACCAAGGAGATCAATCGCCTGTGGCCCACGCGGGACGATTTCCGGCTCGCGTGGCCCGCCACCGTCCGGGGCACGCTGATCGGCTTGGGACTCGGAATCCTTCCCGGCAGCGGGGCGACGGTCGGCTCGTTCGCTGGCTACAGCCTGGAAAAGAAGGTCGCACGCGATCCCTCACGCTTTGGAAAGGGTGCCGTGGAAGGGGTAGCCGGCCCCGAATCCGCCAACAATGCCGCCGCCCAGGCCAACTTCATCCCGATGCTGAGCCTCGGCCTGCCGGCCAACGCCCTCATGGCCATGATGATCGGGGCCCTCATGATTCACGGGATCACGCCCGGGCCCATGGTCATTGAGAAGCAGCCGGTCCTCTTCTGGGGTCTGGTGGCAAGCATGTGGATCGGCAACCTCATGCTGGTCATCATCAACCTGCCGCTCATTGGGATCTGGGTGAAGCTGCTGCAGATCCCGTATCGCTATCTCTTCCCGGCCATCCTGCTCTTCTGTTGCATCGGGGTCTACAGCCTCAACAACAGCATCGTCGAGGTGGCCTTCATGGCCTTCTTCGGCGTGCTCGGCTACTTCCTCAAGAAGCTCGAGTGTGAGCCCGCCCCACTTCTCTTGGGGCTCATCCTCGGACCGATGCTCGAGGAGAACTTCCGCCGCGCGATGATCGTCTCCGGCGGCGACCTGACGGTGTTCGTGACACGGCCGATCAGTCTCTCGCTTCTGGTATTCTCAACGCTGCTCCTCATGGCGGTCGTGGTCCCGGCCATCCGGAAGGGCCGTGAGATCGCGTTCCAGGAGTGAGGCTGGAAACCCAGGGATCTCGGCTGTCCCCAGCCACCGGGAAACGACGTGTAGGCATGCGGTTGTCTCTTGGCCCAGCGCCGCTGTTGATTCCGCTGAGGGTGGTTGTGTGTCCAATGCTCCGTCGCGGGGCGCCGGTGGGTTCATGAAGGGCGGGCGACCGCCGGCCGGCGATCCTTGAGAGTCGACCGTCGTTCCCTAGGGTGAGAGACGATTCGGCATGGCCGGCGAAGGCCATGTCTCCGACATAGTCTGCCCCAGCCATCCCACGGATCGATATGACCGCTCCAACCGGGATCCTCTCGTGCCATCCAGGATAGCCATCGGTGTCACCTGAGAGGATTTCGAGGCTCACCCGACGTGGGGCGGCGGCCCGAGGAGTCTCAAACCTGTGTGAGGGAACGTCATGGACCAAAGTATCGGCTATCTCGGTCCAGGTGTCATGGGGCGTGCCATCGTCAAGGGTCTCTTGGGTGCCGGAACCCAGGTCACCGTGTTCGCTCATCGAGCGGATCTAGATCTGGAGGACCTGTGTCGGTCCGGGGCTCTGGTCACGACTTCCGTGACGACCCTGGCCGAGAAGAACCGGATGATTATGCTTACCCTGCCGTCCTCGCGTGAGGTTGAGCGGGCGATCCTTGGACCCCCTGGTCTGCTGGACCGCCTGCGGGAGGGCTCGGTTGTGATCGATCTCAGTACCAGCCTGCCCACGTCCACGGAGATGCTGGCTGCCAGGTTACGAGAACAGCGTATCGACATGCTGGACGCGCCAATGGCGGGTGGCCCGAGGCAGGCGGCGGCGGGAGAGCTCACCTTGGTGGTCGGCGGGGAAAAGGGCGTTTACGAGCGATGTCTTCCCATCCTCCGGGCGATCGCCAAGAATGTCTTCTTTGTGGGAGGAACGGGTCATGGGCACACGGTGAAGCTCATCAACAATTTCTGGCTCATGACGGAATGTTGTCAGCATACACCCAGGGCCTGAAGACTCCCAAGGAGGAACACCCCTGGATGATCTTGAGCTTCATGTACTCCTTGTCTCGGTAGCCGTAGGCCCGACGGATGATGTTC